>Ga0209131_1000008_pt1:0-147500 | contig 340073 bp, 261 predicted proteins | sample GraSoi_2013_40cm_FD_185826 | JGI IMG/M metagenome (GOLD analysis project Ga0209131, IMG submission 185826) | Grasslands soil microbial communities from the Angelo Coastal Reserve, California, USA - Sample 9_17_2013_40cm (SPAdes) (version 2) | ecosystem: Environmental > Terrestrial >... | reverse complement strand
AACGTCCTGGAAATCCAGGATATCAACGGCATCGCCGCGATCAACCTCCAACAAATCGGCCGCGACAACTGCCGTGGAACTACGGATCTGAGCGCGACGTGCAACCACCACACCGGTGTTGTTTTGCTTCGCGATTGTTTTGCATCCGGGCGCCAGACTCAGGGCAACCAGAATTAACAAATACTTATAAATGGAACTGTCCAACTTGATGTGCATTACCATAGTTAGCTCTTAACACGCTCCACGCATGACAAACTATTTTCGATAACCAATACAGCCCAGAAGCTTTCGTTGTGTCTCATCCGGATCGTGACCGGGAATCAACTCTGTTGCTCGAGACCCGGAAGATCTCACTTGAATTCCGTAGGCCGGTAAAATTGCGTCCAGATCGATGGTAGTCGTACTCTCCACATAATCTCGAGCAAACGTTTTCAATCCTTCGCGCTCGCTCAACAGGCCGATTATAGTCTCGTTCGCGCTTCGCTGTCCTGTTGCCGAAAGCCGAAAAAGTTTAGCGTATACGTCATCGAGCGACGCCCCGCAATCAGTGAGTTTCCTGAGGGCCAAATCATAGATAAAGGCGACCAGCATTCCCTTTTCGTACACGAGCGAAGCGGAAGTTGTCCAACGGCGCTGCGATGCCTCTATTAACGATAACCGATCGCGTTCCCCTGCCGATCTATATGAATCATAAACACCAGCAATCGTTTCCAGGTAGTCCCCGAAGGAGATCAAACCAAGACGGAGATCCATACGCAACGCCTGATAAAGAGTGAAGCCCTCAAAAAACCAATCGTAATCGCCCTCCAGCGCCAAAGAGTTTGGCACCCAAAGATGAAACAGTTCGTGACTCAGCACAATTCCCAGCCGGGACAGAACACTTTTTCTCCTGGCGTTCTGTCCTAACAATAAAACAACTACGTTTCCCCTCGTTTCCGCGCTCCAACTTTGCGGACCGACTTCTCCCGGATAAGGGACCAGCATCAACATTACATTGCGCTTGAGCTTAAACCCAGTAACTCGCGAGTACTCTTCCAGAACCCTTCCGGCAATCTTCGTCGCGTCATTATCCGAGAAGGGCCACTTGCCGGCAGTAAGTATTGAGAAGTTAGTAGTCGAGAGTGGCTGGACTTTTTCATGCAATGAAGCTCCAACAAGGAAAACCGCCTTTGCTACATCATCAGTTGAAAACTGCGAGCCTTCCTTTTTGGTATTGGAATAGACGGTCCAACCATTAGGGACGTCAACCGCGATCGAAGCCGAAGCCAAGGTGCCGGAATCCCCTGTTGACTGCGGCAACAAATCCGCCATCATCAAGAGGCCGTAATCGGAATTAAGCGATGAGATATGCGAGAGGTCGGCGGGTCGACGGGGCCCGGCAAGATTGACTTCGTAAATGAATCGCGAAAATCCTTCGACGGACTTGAATTCTCCCGGCGTTAGCTTCTCAAGGCGGACCCTCTCGCCGTTATCCCTGATTCCTTCGGTCGTTTCAATCCGTTCGCCGAGCCCGAGCACGCCTCCATAGGTATTGCGAAACGACAGAATGGTTGTCCGGTTAGGCAAATGCGCGTCGATTTTGATCCTGGCCGGGGCCGTGGAAACGACACTGACTCGGGCGTTGAGGCTTTGCGCGTTAATAGTGGCGATGCTTACGAAACTCAGCAGCGCGCAAGCTGCTAATACGTTCGCGCGCGTACCAAATACGCGAGTCATTTGCCCAAAGAATTGACGCAATCGATTCGATGAAGCCTGCCGCTTTTGAAAAACAATTTGCCGGTGTGGTGGGCCAAAAACAATTTTGACAGTGCTGGTAGACATCCTTATACTGCTGCTCAGGACTCTAACATAGCTCGCAAAAAAGTGACTAGACACCGAAAATTGAATTCGGGCAGCCGGCGCCATGCGTTTACCCGCGTGGTTTCCTTGCTGTTGTTCTGTTTCATTTTCTACGGGACGACGGTTGAAGCCGCGCACACGCACGGAAGCCTCGCCGCAGCAAACACCGTAGTAGGCGCGTCCAACTTTTCGGATCCGGCAACGGAAACAAAAGCAAGTAATACCCTGCCGGGCTGCAGCGATTGTCTCATTTGTCAGTTACATCAGAATTTCTCCGCAACTCTAATCTCGGTTCCACCCAGCATTGGCCCATCGTCAGCTGGTTCTAAATCTTTCCATTTAAGTACTGCCTCGGTTCACTCGCAGACGAGTAGGCCTCGAGCCGGCAGAGCCCCACCAGTAATCTCCTTTTGAATATCGCCGGCTTACGTATGGCGCTTAGGCCATCCGTGAGTCTTTAGCGCACCTGCGCCAGCTCTCTGTCTCAAAGTTCATGAACTTGTGAGACCGAATATCTGGGAAGCGGTCCGCAATCATGGGCGCATTATCAGGAGACTCGCTAGCAATGGTTCTCAAGACTTTTCTCAGGTTCTCCCTGTCAGTCTTATTTGTCCTATTACTCTTCCAAACGATCTTCGGGCAAGGACGGTCACCCATTCTCGATGAGGATCGGGCCGGGTCAGCCGCGGGTCAGGGCCACACTATTCTCGAAAAATCGCCGGAACGATTGAACGAAATTAATGCCGACATCGCTGCGAAGTCGCGCGCTCAGCAGCAAAAGCCCGAGGCTCCCGGAAAACGGTCTATTACGATTTCAGACGCCGTGTCGATTTTTTTGCAGCAGAATCTTCAGCTGGTGGCGGCCCGCTACGACATCGATACGGTGGACGCTGAAAAACTGACTGCGCGGCTCCGTCCAAACCCGGAGATCAGCGTCGGGTTCTCCGATATCCCTCTCGCCTTCAGAGAGAATTTTGTCAAACCACAAACTTTTTCTTACGACATCTCGCAGACCTTCGAGTTGGGTGGGAAGCGAAGCAAAAGGATCGCTGCAGCCAACGCAAATTCCGAAGTGGCCCGGGCGGAGTTTCAAACAGTCCTGTGGCAATTGACTAACGATGTGAAGCGAAAATTCTACGCCGTGCTCCTGGCCGAATCGTTGCTCAAGCTGGCGCAGGCGAACCAGGGAACCTTCGCGGAAATCGTCGATCACACAAAGGAAGTCTTCCAGCTTGGCGAGATTTCGGGTTTGGATCTGCAGCGCCTGGAGATTGAAAAATTCAAGTTTGATACGGACGTAGCTAATTCGGAAAGGGATTACGAACTTGCATTGCGCGACTTGCGCGTGACGCTGGGTGGAGACTATCGCGCTATGGATATAGACGCAGCGGGGTCGATTGACTACTACCAACCTTACGAGTTCTCGCTTGCTGATCTGCGCGACAAAGCGCTGGCTGCTCGGCCTGATTTAAAGGCCGCGCAACTTAGCGAGCGCGCCGCCGATGTCTCCCTCCGTTTACAAAACGCTAAGCGCATTCCTGATCTTACGTTGGGAGCTGGGGTAGAACAGGTTCCGCAGGTCGGCAACACTTACAACTTCGGCGTCGGCATTCAGCTGCCGGTGCATGATCGCAATCAAGGCGAGCGAGCTAAGGCCCTCATTCAAAGAATGAAGGCCCAGAACCAACAGCAGCTGATTACCAATCAAGTTTTGAGCGAGGTGGATAAAGCAGCAGTTGCGTTTGAGATTCAGAAGCGACGAGTGGAGCTCTACCGCAGTGGAGTGCTTGCAAAGGTCGATGATATTCAGCGGTTAACTGAGTTTTCGTTGAAGGCCGGAGAAAGCTCGACAATTGAGCTGCTGGATGCGATTCGCACACGGCGCGAGACCCTGGCCGGCTTTTACCAGACGCTTTTTGATTACCAGGCAGCGCTACTTGACCTTGAGCTGGCGACCGCCACGCCATTGCAAAAGTAAGTGCCAACTCTAAAGGATGGGCGATAAGGAGTACCGTATGTTCAAACCAAAACTACTTCAGCTCTTATTTATTCCACCGCTTCTCATGGCGGCGATTTATCAAGGCTGCAGTAAAACGGCCAACACGCCCTCAAGCGCTTCCAGCCTCCAGCCTGGCGCGGCGACATCGGAGTCAGCACAAAGCCATGCGATAGAGATGGAAATCGTGGCACCGCAACCCATCGCCGGCAGCATAGTAGCCACCGGGAAGATCCTTGTGCCGGAGGACCGGATGGCAAATATCGGTCCTGTCCATGAAGGCAGGCTCGTGCGTCTTTACGCAGGCCAGGGGAGCAACGTGAAGAAAGGGCAGAAGCTGGCCGACCTTGAGTCAGCGGACATCGATCAGGCCGAAGCTGACTATCTCAAAGCGTTAGCGGACTTCGAGAATGCTCGTCGGACATCTGCCGCTGAGGTCAAGTTTGCTCAAGCCACGTACGACCGTACCAGAATGCTCTTTGAGAAGAGCATTACGGCCAAAAAAAATGTCGAGTCTGCCGAGCATGATCTCGAGCTGGCAAAGGCTTCGGCGTCAAGCTCTGTTGCCGGGGCGAAGGCGGCGCTCACATCGGCGCGTCGCCATTTGCTCATACTTGGATTGAAAGCGTCGGAGGTCGATGCGCTGGCAACCAAATCGAGCCTGGGCGCTATGTTTTCCCTTACAGCTCCAATCGCAGGCATCGTAATCGAGCGCAATGGCACGATCGGCGCCACCGTCGGTTCGGACGCAAACGTGTTCAAGATAATCGATATTTCCCGGGTCTGGATCGATGCAAACGTATTCGAAAAAGATCTTGAGCGAGTGAGGCTCGGTCAGGAAGTGAAGGTTAAAGTGCCGGCCTTTCCGGGGTCGAGCTTCTCAGGCAGGGTCATTCTGGTTTCGAGCGTAGTGGATCCGGAGACTCGAAGTGTGAAGGTTCGCACGGAGGTGCCAAACCCTGACAACAGACTCAAACCGGACATGTTTGCCAATGTGGAAATCATTACCGACCTGCATAGTACTGCCATTTCGATTCCTCAATCGGCTGTCCTCAAAGATGGCGAGAAACAGGTTGTCTTCGTTGCGGACGGCAACGGCTACAAGAAACGTGAGGTAACCGCGGGGATAGCGAGCAACGATCGGGTTGAAATTATTGAGGGGCTGACAGCGGGCGATAAGGTGGTCGTAAAGGGAAACTACCTGTTACTTCAACAAAGCAAGCCTCAGTAACAGAACTAACAACGCCACTAACGACTTAGGTCCAACCATGACCGACAATTTCATTGCCTTTTTTTATCGCGAGCGATTGCTGGTTGCCGTCGTGTCAATGCTAATTATGGCCGGCGGCATTCTGGCCCTCTCGAAGTTAAATGTAGATGCCTTTCCGGATGTCACCCCGGTGCAGGTGGAAATAGACACCGAAGGCCAGGGGCTCGCTCCACAGGAAGTCGAACAGCTCATCACCTTTCCCATAGAGAATGTTATGAACGGGATACCTGGAGTGGTGCGGGTGCAGTCGATTTCAAAATTCGGTTTGTCGGTAGTGACCGTTTATTTTCGCGACGACGTCGACGTCTACTTCGCTCGGCAGCAGGTCTTCGAGCGACTCTCACTGGCAAAGGACAGCATTCCCGCGGGGTTCGAACCCCAGATGGGACCGATCACGACCGGCACCGGACAAGTCTATCTTTACCAAATCGTGGGAGCCGGCAAGAACACTCAGGAACTACGGACTATTCAGGACTGGATCGTAAAACTGCAATTGCGCACGGTGCCCGGCGTCGCCGATGTACTCAGCTTTGGCGGAGACGTGAAGCAGTATCACGTCATCGTCGATCAGCAGGCATTGGTCAATTACAACATCCCGATCAAAGCTCTCTTCGAAGCAATTCAGAACAACAATCAAAACACCGGGGCGAACTTCATCGAGCACGGCGATGAGCAATACGTCGTACGTGGACTGGGTCTGGTCAAGGACATCGAAGACATAAAGAACATCGTGCTGGAATCGCGCGGCGGCTCACCTATTCGCGTGAGCGACGTGGCGCAGATCGAAGTAGGAAATGAACTCCGGCAAGGTGCGGTCACCAAAGACGGTCAGGGCGAAGTAGTAACGGGAATAGTCCTTAAACGAATCAACGAAAACACCAAGGAGGTGATTGAGCGGATAAAGGAAAAAGTAGGCGAGATTAATAAGGCGCTACCCGAAGGCGTGAGCATCGTTGATTACTATGATCAGTCGGAGCTGGTTGATAACAGCATACACACGGTGGTGAAGTCGCTGATCGAGGGTGAGGTGTTGGTGCTGTTAATTCTGTTGCTGCTGCTGGGGGACTTTCGCGGTTCGCTGATCACCGCTGCTGCTATACCGTTTTGTATGCTGGTCGCTTTCATTCTCATGTGGTATTCGGGACTCTCGGCCAATCTTACGTCGCTGGGAGGATTGGCAATCAGCATCGGCATGATGGTCGATGCGACGGTCGTGATGGTCGAAAACATTTATCGCCATCTCGAAGAACACCGTGAACATTCCATGCGCGAGGCTATCCTGGTTGCCGCCCAGGAAATCGGGCGGCCGATGTTCTTCGCCATTCTCATAGTCATAGCGGTCTTCCTGCCGGTCTTCACCCTGCAAGGCGTGGAAGGCAAATTGTTCAAGCCGCTCGCCTATGCCGTCACCTTCTCGATGATTGGCTCGATGTTGATGGCTCTGTGCATAGCGCCGATGCTGTGCGCCTTGTGGTTGCGACTGAAGCAAGGCGAAGTTCGCGCCAATCCGATCATCGGCTTCTTCAAGGGTATTTACGTTCCGGTGCTTAAGTGGACCATCCGTCACCGTTATCTAACGTTAATCATGGCGGCGCTTTTGCTCGTGTGGAGCGTTGCGGATGTCTTCATACTTGGCAGCGAGTTTCTGCCAACCATCGATGAAGGCAATATGCTGGTGCGAGCCACGATGCCGGCCAGCATCTCGCTGCCGCGGGCAATCGAAGTTTCCTCCCAAATCGAAAAGTCATTGCTTGAGTTTCCTGAGGTCGAAACTGTGGTCGCCAAGATCGGCCGGGCGGAGTTGGGCGGCGATCCTGAAAGTGTCAGTAACGACGAAATGTATGTGCGTCTGAAGCCCAAAGAGCAATGGACTACAGCCAGGACGAAGGACGAATTAGTTGATGCGATGCGGCATCGGGTGGAGGGTTTTCCCGGGGTTGAGTTTAACTTTTCACAGGTTATTCAAACGCGCAACGATGAACTCTTATCGGGCATAAACGCTGAGATCGCGGTGAAGGTGTTCGGTGAAGATCGGGACACGCTGGCGCGAGTGGCCGAAGGGATTCGCGACGCGATGTCTCACGTCCGGGGCGCGAAAGACCTGGCAGTTGAGCAGGCGGAAGGCGAGGAACATCTGGAGATCTCTTTGGATCGCGATAAGCTGGCTCGTTATGGGCTCAACATCGCTGAAGTGCTCGAAGTCGCAAAGATTGCCATCGGCGGAGATGAGGCCACTGACGTGCTCGAAGGCCAACGCCACTTCGCAATATTCGTCCGGCTGAAAGAAAACTACCGCAACCAGGTTGAAAAGCTTAGCGACATCCTGATCGCGGCGCCGGTTGGCGGAAGTATTCCGCTGGGACAATTGGCGACGTTTCGACTATCGAGCGGCGATGCCGTAGTGAGCCGTGAAAACGCTCTGCGGCGTCTGGTAGTGAAGTGCAATGTCACCGGGCGGGACATTGGCGGCTTCGTTCACGACGCGCAAGCGGCAGTTGCGGCGCAAGTCAAGACGCCGCCAGGATATTTCATTACCTGGGGCGGGCAATTTGAAAACGCGCAGCAGGCCACGCGAAGACTGTTGATTGCCATACCGATTTCGCTGCTGCTGGTGTTCGTGCTTATCTATGCCTGCTTCAGTTCGCTGCGCAACACCCTGACGATCATCTTCAACATTCCCATCGCGCTTGTCGGCAGCACCACGTTTCTGCTGATCTCTGGATTCCCATTGAGTGTGCCGGCGATAGTTGGGTTCATCGCTGTCTTTGGGATCGCAGTGCAAAACGGAATGGTGATGGTGTCTTACATCAACAAGCTTCGGGCGAAGGGCATGGAGTTACACGAGGCAGTGATTACCGGCGCCAGCGTGCGGCTGCGGGCAGAGTTATTGAGCGCGCTGATAGGCAGCATCAGCTTGATACCATTCATCATCTCCTCCGGTACTGGCGCGGAAATTGAGAAGCCGCTGGCGATCGTGGTGGTAGGCGGACTAGTAACGCGACCGATCAAGATAGTGATTCTACCGATGGTTTACGAGTGGGTGGAGCGCCGCGCTGCTCGCAGAGCAGAAGTCGCAAAGGCTTAAATGACGGTATCCCAAAGAAATGAGTAGTGAGCGAAATTCAAGGTTAGCTAAGCCGCGCGGCGCGTTTACTCGCGTGCTCTCGTTGCTGCTGCTTGGTTTCATTGTTTTCGGAACCACGGTCGAAGCCGCGCATACTCACGGAAGCCTGGCCGCCGCCGCCAGGGTCATCGCCGCTTCCAACTTCTCTGACCCGGCAACGGAAACCAAAGTCAAGACAACGTTGCTTAGTTGTGGCGACTGTCTCATTTGCCAACTACATCAGAATTTTTCAACTGCTCTTATAACCTTTCGTCTGCCGGCGCCTCCGCCTAACGAGAGAGCGACGGTTCCGAATCCTGCTTTACAAAACTTTCGCTCACAAGTTGACACGCCCATCAAAGGCCGTGCGCCTCCCTTTATTTCCTGATCTAAGCCTGGCTCGTCCGGGGTCTAACCAATCAGTTTTGAATCCGGCGAACGCCATCTTGCTGTCGCCAGGGGTTTGCTTCACGGCAAACCTCCTGGCGTCGGTCCAGATTTCACGAGCAATCATTTAGGAGATAAAGCAATGACCAAGAGATCTTTCCTTCCGAAAACAATTCGAGCATTCTTCTGGCTGGCCCTGATACTGATCTTCACTTACACCGCGTTTGGCCAATCATTGACGGCCGGAACAGTGTTTGGCACGGTCACCGATGCGAATAATGCCGTGGTTCCAAACGCTTCGGTCACAATTGAAAATGCAGTCACCGGTTACAAACAAACGGTAGTAACAGGCACAGACGGCACGTTTCGGTTCAACAATGTGCCTCTCAATAATTATGTCTTCGACGCTTCAGCCACTGGCTTTACGGGAGCCCATGGCAGCATTAGTGTTCGCACTGCCGTTGCCATCACTTTGAATATTCCGCTCGCGGTGGCCGGGACTTATGAGTCTGTCACTGTCACCTCAGACAGCAGTGAATTCCTGGAGAACATTCCCTCGACACATACCGATGTCGACAAGAGTCTGATCAACCGTTTGCCCGTTAGGCAGCCAGGCAACGGCTTGAGTGATGTAGTCACGTTGGCCGCTCCGGGAGTAGTTGCTGACTCGAATGGCTTCATGCATCCGCTTGGCGATCACGCGCAAGTTAATATGTCGCTCGACAACCAACCGATTTCTGATCAACAGAGTAAAGCCTTTTCCACCCAGATTCCGGTAAATGCTGTCCAGTCGCTCGAAGTGATTACGGGAGCAGCGCCGGCGGAGTATGGAGACAAGACCAGCCTCGTAATTAACGCCATTACGCGCTCAGGCCTCAATCAGAAAAAACCAACCGGAAGCTTCAATGCACTTTATGGAACCTTCGGAACCACACACGAAGACGCGGCGCTCGCCTACGGCAATGCGAAAGGCGGAAACTTCGCGGCCTTTAACTTCGAGCGATCAGGTCGCTTTCTCGATGCTCCGGAGTTCACGGTCTTACATGACCGAGGCACGGCAGTAAGCATCTTCGATCGCGTTGACTACAGTCCAAACTCAAAGGACAACCTTCACTTGAACCTCTTTTTGGCCCGCAATAGCTTTGAGACGCCGAACGAGTTTGACCAGCAGGCAGCAGGACAAGCTCAACGACAGTCAGTTAATTCAGTCAACGTGGCTCCCGGTTACGTTCACATTTTCAGCCCGACCACAGTTCTATCGGTCAATCCATACTACCGGCTCGACAACGTAAGGTACTTTGCGAGTCCCAATCCGTTTTCGGATCAGCCCATTACTTTCAACCAGTCGCGACGATTGAATAACGTTGGCATAAAGACAGATCTGTCTTATGTGAAGGGAGCGAACAATGCCAAGTTCGGTGTTCAGATCTCGCACACGTTTTTGACTGAGGGATTTCAGTTCGGCATTACAGACCCTAACTTCAACGACCCGGCTAGTCCCGACTTCCTGCCCGGCCTATTGCCCTTTGATCTGACTCGCGGCGGAAACCCTTTTGCTTTCCGCGGGCACACGGATATCAAGCAGGAGGCCGTCTTTGCACAGGATACTCTTACGCTTGGAAATGCAACGGTGCTCCTGGGTCTGCGGTTCGACAACTATAACGGAATCACTCGAGGCAAACTGCTGCAGCCGCGTCTCGGCGTTTCTTACCTTCTCAAGCGAACCAACACCGTGTTCCGCGGCTCTTACACGCGCAATTTTGAGAGTCCCTACAATGAGAACTTGATCCTGTCGAGCGCGACCGGCGCCGGCGGCCTGGGTAACGGTGTCCTGGGTGACACCAGCAATCTACCCTTGTCGCCAGGTCGACGGCACCAGTTGAATTTCGGTTTCCAGCAATCGCTGGCCAGCCACCTTCTGCTTGACGGCGATTACTTCTACAAACGCACAAACAATGCCTACGACTTCAACGTGCTCTTCAACACTTCCGTTACATTCCCAATATCCTGGCAGACATCGAAACTTGATGGATTCAGTGCCCGCATCAACCTAACAAATTACAAAGGCCTGTCCGCCTTCATGGTCGCAGGACATACGCGAGCTCGATACTTCCCGCCTGAGAGTGGTGGCCTGTTCTTTAATTCCGATCTGCCTGGAGGTGTTTTCCGTATCGATCACGATCAGGCGTTCCAGCAAACGACGCAGATCCAGTACCAGGTTCAACAATGGAAACGGCTGGCGCCTTACTTTGCCTTCACCTGGCGATACGATAGTGGTCTGGTGGCGGGCGCAGTTCCTGACTTCGATACGGCGTTAACCTTCTCTGCTGATCAGCAGGCACAGATTGGTCTCTTCTGCGGCAACACTTTTGCTACTCAAACTCAAGCGATCACAAGTTGCGCGGATCCAGTTCGCGGGGCCTTGCGCTTACGTATTCCGGCAGATGGGACAGCGAACGATGACCACAATCCGCCGCGAATTGCCCCGCGGCATTTGTTTGATTTCAGTGCCGGCACAGACAACCTCTTCCGCACAGAGGGCCCCAGGGTGACGCTTCGCTTTACGGTTCTCAACCTGACGAACAAGGAAGCGTTGTACAACTTTCAATCAACTTTCAGTGGCACGCACGTCGTTTCGCCGCGAAGCTTTCAGGGGCAGATCGGCGTGACATTTTAGCGGGCGGCAGCCTGTAGGGCTGCGAGATAGTAGCTGGGGGTTGAGCGTAGCGATACCCCCGGATCAAATTGTATTTTGACCCTGAAAGGGTCACAGAGTTGGGCTGGCACCCATCAAAGGGCAATGACATACTTGGCCCATCAACGTGGATAGTTCAATTGAAAGTCCGCGGAGTGGACGACGGCAAAAAGCCTGGGGTGGAGCGCAGCGGAACCCCAGGATCGCGAATCGAAGAATAATCAAAGCCCGCGGAGCGGCCGATAGCCGAATCATCACGATTGACGTTTTGTAATCGAAACCGCTATCGACCGCTTCGCGGGCTCCGCAAGTTTTTGGTGTCGAGGATCCTGTGGTTCCGCTGCGCTCCACCCCAGGCTTTATGCCGTCGTCCGCTTCGCGGACTTTAGGTCAGATACTAACGTTGATGAGTCAAGTATGTCATGGCCCTTCAAAAGGGTGCCAGACTTCTGACACCCTTTGCAGGGTGTGGAATCGATTTGCCTCGATCCGGGGGTGGCGCGCGAAACGCGCTTACCCCCGGCTATTGTCTCTCACGGCTACGCCGTGAAATCCATCTGTCAGCCCTTCAGGCTGGCGGGGGTGTGCCGCCAGTGGTGGGTGCAGGCGGTTGTCCGCCGGCGTCAGGTTCCGGCCGGTGACGCGGTGCGCGTTCGGTGTGGCTGGCGCTGGTCCATTCAGCCAGGGCCGCGCGATCGTTCGCATACTTGTTCCTAATAATCGCATCCAGCTTGCGTATTATTACGGCGCCGCGTTCCATGGCCTCGTCAATGGCTTCGCTCGCTGCAACGCGATGACCAATTCCGCCAGACTGATCGTCAATCGCCCCTTCCAACGCCAGAATGTCCGCGTCAAGGTCCTCGATAAAATTGCCGGGCATCTCGTGCGCAATGAAATCTGCTTTTAGAGGCAGTGCGTCCGCCGCAAAAGCCCGCGCGGCACTGAGCAGCTGCTGCGTGTTGTTTCCTCGAGGCAGGCGAAACTTTTCGTCCAGGCCCGGCTGTTCGTCCATTATTGCGCGCGCGGTGCGGTTGATTGCCTCGAGATCCTCGCGCAGCGCAGCTCTGGCCTGTGTACGCGTAACGGTCCCTTGTCGCGCCGCGCCGCTACCTGAGTTCTCAGCGGCAGCATGGTTGTCCAACTCCGTGATGATTCCCTGCAGATCCGGAGCATAGTCTTTGACGAGACTAGTGGGTCCGAATTCCGACGCGCGGTTGGCGAGGAATTGGTGCGCCCGCATAAACATCTGATGTTTTCTATTTTCGTTGTCGTTCATGGAACCTCCTGAGGAAAACTGCGGTGAAGGGTTTTCACTTCCCGGTCGGAAAAGAGGAGCGAGGAGTGAGTTTTCGAACTGCTCTGATTGAGGTCAGCTCTGAGGCGATGAGGACTGGCCTTCGATCAGTGTTTAAGGGTTATCACGACAGCCGAGTTCGTCTGAAAAAGCAGCAGCTGTCGCCGCGCATATTAGCATTGGTTTAGGTTGCCGGATAGCGGAAATAGCAGTTTTGTTCAGCATTTCGCAGCAATTTGTGGAGGAATGCCGGGTTGCTGCCGTTGTACGCGGACATTTTGCGCGTGTACACGGACGCTTTGCGCGTGTACACGGCCATTTTGCGCGTGTACACGGATGTTTTGCGCGTGTACACGGCCATTTTGCGCGTGTACGCGGACATTTTGCACGTGTACACGGCCATTTTGCACGTGTACACGGACGTTTTGCAGGTGTACACGGACAATTTGCGCGTGTACACGGACGTTTTGCAGGTGTACACGGCCATTTTGCAGGTGTACACCGAGCCTTTCAGAGTCTCTCGGGAGAGTGAATAACCATTCCGACAGACTCTTCAGGGTGCGAATCCTTGACCGATCGGTTCCGAGGTCTGCGCTACGCATCGACCCCCGCCTACTTTCTGGCAGCCCTTCGGGTTGCGAACCCGTTTGATTCGTCAAGTGTCATTACCCAATAAAACGGTAACCTGGCGGCGGCAGGCGGCAAAACATGGTTACTGCGAAACCTGGCCGGACATCCGGTCAAGTTCCGCGTCGCTTCATTGACACTTTGCCGGAGCAATTCTAGAATACAGCCTGTTTTCGTCCCTTTTTGTCGTACCCCTAACCGCGAGGGATAAGTCATGAGTTTAGTAAAGATCATCGTCATCACGATAATTGTGATTCTGACCATTCTGCTTTTCGGCCGGTTCTTTACTTAGTCCGAACGGCTGCATGCAACTGCCTGCCGCAAGGTTAAGAACAATCCTTTCCAACAAGACTGCGGGATTTGTGCGCACAACTGCGAGATTCTTACTGCGAACCGCGTGCGTCGCTCTCGTATTCATCGCGCTCTGTCCAATCGAACTTCAAGCTCAGGAACCGAAGACTGATGACGAAGTCATAAAGGTCAATACCGACCTACTCGTTTATCCCATTCGTGTCAGGGACAAACGCGCGTCCGCTGCAGGTTCGTTAACCGAACGCGACCTGACATTGAAAGACGACGATCACGTTACCGCAGGTTTGTACCTCTACCCAGGCGCTGACCGTGTAGCGCTGGTCTTCGCTCTCGACGAGTCAGGTAGTCTGCGCGAGATCGTTTCCCAGCAGCGTGAAGCAGCGCTCGGATTGTTCGGCCGGTTTGGCAAGCGGTCGAGCGTAGCCGTGATCCGTTTTGCAGAACGACCTTCCTTAGTCATGCCCTTTGGCAGAGACACCGCGACTGCCGGCGAGGCGTTTCTATTTCCAGTTAAGCGAAATCAGCGAACTGCCATATTCGATGCCGCCGCGGCAGCGGTCCGCTCCTTTGATACGCTTCCGCGCTTTCGATCTGAACGCCGCATCGTCGTCTTAATCAGTGACGGGCTCGACAATGCGAGTTCAGTCAAAGCTAGTGCAGTGGTGCGATCCGCCCTGGAAAAACAGATTTCGTTTTACATAATTCACTTGCCGTTATTCGCTCCGCTCAATGGGCACTTAGCCGTGCGCCCGCCCGCGAAAGGCTTTCGCGACCTCGCGGAAAAAACCGGCGGCAAATATTTTCTGGTTGGTAACGCCAGCGATATGCTATCGCTACCGGAGAATCGATCAGGCAGCGACCTGGCTCCGATATTTCGCGCCATTGAAGAGGATTTGCGCAGTCAATACCTGCTCGGATTCTACGCCGGCGAGGCGTCACGCGATGGACGCAATCATCGCTTTACGGTGAGCTTGCCGTCCGGTGTCGAGTATCAGGTGGCCAACTACGGCTACTCACGGGCCCACGAATTCTCCCTGAAGCTCTCGTTGCTAAATGCGATCAAGTGAAAGTTACAAAGTCGCTTACACAAAAAGTGCTTCGACGAACTAACTCGCGACTTGCGTCTTATTAGTTGATTGGGTAAACAGTTAGCCTTCAGAAATCCAACTCTGTTCGGTGTTCATTAGACATGACTGAAAATCAGGAAACCGGTTTACGAAAAATCCGACGCGCGCTCATCAGTGTGTCAGACAAAACGGGTGTGGTTGATTTGGCACGCGAACTGAAAGAGTTCGGCGTAGAGATCATCAGCACAGGTGGGACCGCCAAAGCGTTGCGCGAAGCCGGCGTAGCAGTGCGCGACGTCTCTGAGGTGACGGGCTTTCCGGAAATGATGGACGGACGCGTTAAGACTCTCCATCCGAAAATTCACGGCGGCTTGCTTGGCATTCGCACCAACGCCGGCCACCAGGCGGCAATGCGCGATCATGGCATCGAGCAGATCGACATGGTTGTAATCAACCTTTATCCATTTGCAGAAACGATCGCTCGCGATGGCGTGACGGTAGCAGAGGCAGTCGAACAAATAGATATTGGCGGCCCGGCACTCATTCGTTCAGCAGCAAAAAACTACCGAGATGTTGCCGTAGTCACTTCACCGGATATGTACCGGCAAATCCGCACCGAACTAATTTTGGACGACGGTGCGCTCACCCTGGCAACCCGCGAGCTATTAGCCCGCCTCGCGTTTATGCAAACGGCGATTTACGACGCCGCGATCTTTCCTTACCTGAGCGCCAATCTCGAAGGCGCCAAAGGCTCGAAGATCTTCCCGCCAATTCCGGAGTTGGTGGCGCCGATGTCGACCTATATGAATCTCTTTTCGTCCGCAATGAAGGCGATGACTGGTCGGGAATACCCAGCAGAACCAGACGAAAAGTTTCAAGACCACTACCAACTCTCGCTGGGCAAGGTCACCGATCTTCGCTATGGCGAGAACCCTCATCAAGCTGCGGCTCTATACGAAATCGGAACTCGCTCTCCGTCTGAAGAAGCCGGTGGGATTGCGAATGCGGAACAACTTGCCGGCAAGGAGATGTCCTTCAACAACTATGTAGACGCTGACGCGGCTTGGCAGCTGGTTTCCGATTTTGACGAAATGGCGTGTGCGATCATCAAGCATACGAATCCGGCCGGCGTCGCCCTGGGCGCGTCAGCGGAGGAGGCATATCGCCGCGCACTGGCCACCGATCCGTTATCAGCCTTCGGTGGCGTGGTGGCTTTCAACGCGTCAGTTGACGAGGCGGCGGCGCGCGCACTGGTGGAAATATTTACTGAGGTCATAATCGCTCCCGGATACGAAGGGCCGGCGCTTGAAGTGCTGCGCTCAAAAAAGAACCTGCGCGTTCTACGCTCTGTTGCTTCCAATCAGGATGAGGTTCTGGAGTACAAGCAAATTTCCGGCGGTATGCTGGTGCAAACGCGCGACACGCACCAACTGCAACCAGCAGATCTGAAAGTTGTCACCAGGCGTAAGCCGACCGAGAAGGAGATTAGCGATCTACTGTTTGCCTGGACGGTCTGTAAACACACAAAGTCAAACGCGATAGTTTATGTCAAAGATAAGCAAGCTGTCGGAGTCGGCGCCGGGCAAATGTCGCGCGTAGACTCGGTGAAACTTGGCGCCCTGCGCGCACAGTTGCCAATCGCTGGGTCTGTTTTAGCCTCCGACGCTTTCTTTCCTTTTCGTGACGGCCTCGATGAGGCTGCAAAGCATGGCATCAGCGCCGTGATTCAGCCTGGCGGCTCAGTGCGCGACGCGGAAGTGATCGCCGCCGCCGACGAACATGAGCTCGCCATGGTCTTTACCGGGGTTCGGCATTTCAAGCATTAACAAGTCTCCGAATAAAACCAGATAAGGAGTTCCTCTCAAAATGAAAAGAAGAGGTCTTAGATTAAGTGACTTCGGGTACAACGACTGGGAGCAAGCAGGAAAGGTGAATGTCTATGCAACTAATGGAGTGGAGTTAAGCAGTATCGAAAAGACGATAGACATTATCAACGATGTAATAAGCGAGTTCAATTTGCCATTACTGGTATTGAACGGCAATGCGAGCAAGAGTGAAGATATGCCTAGAATCGAAAGTCTAATTGTCAGCAACACTTCTGACAATCTAATCGATTGTGAAAGCTCTTTGACAGAACTGCAGCGTTATTGGAACGACGGTATACTTCGTTATGGTTTAATAATCTTGGTGAGCCCTGAAAGATATAAGTTTAAAAACGATCCTTCGGCTACCGAACCTGCATGTTACGGATGGACTGACAATCAAGGTTTGTCTGTACTCCGCCGCTTCGATATTCAGAACGCTATCAGACATGAATTTGGGCACATGGTTGGCTTAGGCCATCATCAAAGCTGCGCGATGGATTGGAATTGCTCGGTGCACAAATTCTGTGCGAAATGCATTAAAGACATTAATGAGATTTGGGAGTTAAATCCCAACTCAGCCTGCGGAGCAGGCGGTAGCATAAAGCCTGGGGCGTGAGCCCCAGGGACCGAGCACCAAAGATGTTGAGAGCCCGCGAACGCGGGCGACAGCAGAAGACTTCTGGCATTGTGAATGCTGTCGTGCGAAAGCGACCGTTCTGTCGCCCGCTAAAGCGGGCTAACGATTCTTTCGATTCATGATCCCAGGGTTACGTTCGCTTCGCTCGCTCACCCTGGGCTAAACTCTTTCGCCTGCTACGCAGGCTCGTTGAATGACTGATTCCAAAAAGTCTTACGACCGAGGACCGCTTGAACGAACATGCTCAAAAACAAAAACGGAATCATTTTCGGAGTAGCCAACAAACGTTCGATCGCCTGGGCCACGGCGCAGGTGCTGCACGAAGCCGGCGCCCGCCTCGCTTTCACCTACCAGGGCGATCGGCTCAAGGAAAATGTCGAGGAGCTCACCAGTGAAGCAATGCCCGGTTCGCTGTTATTACCATGCGACGTCAGTAAGCCGGAGGAAGTTGAGGAAACTTTCAAACGAGTGGGCGAGGAATTTGGCCGTCTGGATTTCCTGATTCACAGCATTGCGTATGCTCCTCGCGAAGCGTTGTCAGGCGAATTTGTCGACACCACCCGCGAAGCATTCTTGACTGCGCTCGAGATTAGCGCTTTCTCGCTGCCGCAACTCGCGCGCGCCGCGATGCCTTTAATGACCGAAGGCGGCAGTATCGTTTGCATGAGCTATTACGGCGCGGAGAAAGTCGTGGCCGGCTACAATGTAATGGGGGTGGCGAAGGCGGCGCTGGAACAGAGCACGCGTTACCTGGCGTACGATCTCGGGCCGCGCAACATCCGGGTTAATGCGATTAGCGCCGGTCCGATTCAGACGCTCTCCTCGCGCGGCGTCGCAGATTTCAGCTCGATGCTAAAGCATGCGGCCGAGAAAGCGCCGCTACGCCGAAACGTCGACCCTCGCGAAGTTGGTAATACTGCGCTGTTTCTCTGCAGCCCACTGGCCTCCGCGATTACGGGTGAGGTGATCTACGTCGATTGCGGCTACAACATCATGGGTATCTGAAACTTTTGGAGTGCGGTGACCTGTCACCGCTTTTCTTCAGGACGGCTTGACGCCCTGATCTCATGATGAGTTGAACGCCACCTGGCCGCAACAGGTCGCTGCCGACCAAAGCGGTGACAGGTCACCGCACTCCAAAAATCAAAGAGGCAATACATGGCCGAAATAACCGAGACTGACGAACATCTACCGGGCACAACTCAGGACGAGCAACTGCTTGAGAGTCCTGGTCCCGATGAGTTTACCCACACCGATACCTGGCGCGTGTTTCGTATCATGGGCGAGTTTGTCGAAGGCTTCGATGAATTGGCGACGCTCACGCGCGGCGTCTCAATCTTTGGTTCCGCTCGCGTACGTAGCGATGATCCCTATTACGCAGCCGCAGAAGAAACCGCAGCCCTGCTCACGCGCGTGGGCTTCGCAGTCATCACCGGTGGCGGCCCGGGCATTATGGAGGCTGCGAACAAAGGCGCCTTCGAGGCCGGCGGGCAATCGATTGGCTGCAATATCGAACTGCCCTTTGAACAGGGCTCAAACCCATATCTCACGCGCGGTTTGAAGTTCAAATATTTTTTCGTGCGCAAGATGATGTTCGTCAAGTATAGCCTTGGCTTCATCATTTTTCCCGGCGGCTTCGGCACTCTCGATGAGCTCTTTGAGGCACTGACTCTGATTCAGACGAAGAAGATCCGCAATTTTCCGGTAGTGCTTTTTGGATCGGCTTATTGGGAGGGATTGTTGAATTGGATTCGCGATCCGGCAATGAAGGAAGGCAAGGTAACCGAGCAGGATCTCAAGTTACTGCACCTGACGGACTCACCCGCCGAAGTAGTGAAGATTATTATAGACAGCCAGAGTGCACTGGGAGCGGAGAACCCGATGACTGCGGAGATCGCGGAGGTATTTCCCGAAAAACGTTAGCCGCCTCCCTGCTCTTTCGCAGTGACACTGGCGTTTAGCCATTCAAGATAGGGACCCGAGCCCGCGCTCAGCGGAATCGCCACAATCTCGGGTGTTTCGTAACTGTGAAGTTTGATCACTTCCCTTACGATCTCTGCAAACCTTGAGCTCAAGGTTTTCGCAATCAGCAGGACTTCTCGCTGCCTCTCAACCTTCCCCTGCCAACGATATACAGAGTCCATCTCGCGCATGATCTGAACGCAGGCAGCCATGCGTTTGTCCACCAGCATGTCAGCCAAAAGGTTGGCCTCATCTACGTTGGGGGCGGTCATGAAAACCAAAATGTACTGCTCGGGAGTGGTGCTCATGAGGTTTAAGTTTCTAGTTCCGAGTTTCTAGTTGGAGAACTCGAAACCAGGAACCAGAAACTCGAAACTTATTCCAGGTCTTCTCCGGGGATGCCACCGGTGAGCGGGGTCGTGTCAGCGCCGAAGAAGGAAGCATAGATCTCCTGGGCCCGATCAAGGTCGCGTTCGTCCACGAGGATGGTGGCGCCGGGTGACATAACAGCAAGCAAAGGCGAGAAGGCATCTGCGCCACCCGACTGTACCGCCGAGCGAATGCCGTTTTGCTTCAGAATATCGTTGACCATTTCGGCTTCAGCCGGTGATCCGAGATTGTGCAGGGCGACGAACTTCGCCTCGCTCGAATCGTGCATTGCCGTTTCAGAGGTTAACCGGTTTACGAGTTCTGAGTCGTCGTCAGGACATCGCGTGATACCGGGTTCGTATTCGGATTCACAAACAGGACAGAACATATTGGACTCCAATTGGGGATCTGGTCTTTGGTATTTGGTCTTTGTGCTTTGTGCTTTGTACTTTGTGCTTTGATTCTAACAGTTTTAGGAGTACCTGTTCAGGCACCAGGATCAAAAGAACAAGGTACAAAGATCTAAGTACGAAGACCCAAGATCGTTTATTTCGTAGCCGGCACTGCGCGCTCAAACGGAATTTCTTCAAAGTTTGTCATTTGCTTGAAGGCCCGAAAGCGCTCATTTATCTCATCGTGAGTCAGCTTCTCTACCCGCGCGGTGCCAAACTCTTCCACATTAAATGACGCCATAACGGATCCAAAAATCATTGCCCGCCGCATCGCCGCCTCATCCAGTTTTTCCTGACTGGAAAGGTAGCCCATAAAACCGCCGGCAAAAGTGTCGCCGGCCCCAGTAGGATCGAAAACAGACTCCAACGGGTAAGCGGGGATAGCGAAATAGTTCTTCTCAGTGAAGAGAGCAGCTCCATATTCGCCGCGCTTCACGATCAAAGCCTTCGGGCCCCAGGAAAGTATCGTTCGCGCAGCCTTAATCAGGTTAGGGATTCCCGTCAATTGGCGCGACTCTGCATCGTTGATAATGACCACGTCCACGCCCTTGATCGTTTGCATCAGGGAGTCGCGCGCGATATCGATCCAGAGGTTCATTGTATCGAGCGCCACCAGTTCCGCGTTCGGCACCTGTTCGCGCACTCCGCGCTGGAGATCCGGCTGGATGTTGCCAAGAAAGACCAGCCGCGCATTCTTAGAGGCCTGGGAAAGTTTTGGCTGAAAGTCGGCAAAAACATTCAACTGGGTATCGAGTGTATGGGCCACGTTAAGATCGTAGTCGTAGCGTCCAAACCACCTGAACGTCTTACCGTCAGGAATTCGTTCGACGTCTGAAGTATCGACGTTGTGGTCGTCAAAGACTTTCTGCTCAGCGTCACTAAAATCTCCGCCAACGACGGCTACGATGCGAACATCAGTAAAGAAACTCGCGGAGATTGAAAAGTGGGAGCCAGAGCCACCCAGCATTTTTTCACATTTGCCAAAGGGCGTTTCGACCGCGTCGAACGCTACAGAACCAACGACAAGAAGAGACATAGGTAAAATTCGGGTTTCGGGTTTCGGGTTTCGGGTTTCGGGTTTCGGGTTTCGGGTTTCGGGTTTCGGGTTTCGGGTTTCGGATTTGAGATCTTAGATTTTAGATTTCTGACTGCTTACTGCCTACTGCCTACTGCCCACTGCTTACTGCCTACTGCCCACTGCTCACTGCCCACTACTCTTGCGGCGGCTTAACAGGCGGCGGCTCCATCGACTGAATCGGCTCAACCGGCACAACCGGTCCACCCAGCGCTTGCAGGTCAGTCGCCGCCTGGCTGCGAAAGATGCTATTCGGATATCCAGTGACGAGTCGCGATAAATACATTCGCGCGTCCTCACGAAGTTCTTCAGGAGTCTTGTATTTCAAGTCCTGCTTGTCTTTTGCCAGCATGGCGTCAGGCATTACAAGCTTGGTCTTCTGCTTGCCGCCAGTTTCGGCGAGCCGCAGACTACTTTCGCCGGCAATGTATAAGACCTCATCCATTTTCGCGAAATTCGGATTGCCTGCGTCTATCTCCTCGCAACGTTTGAGCGCCGCAAGATACGCCTTTTTTTGCTTGAAGTAATGACGCGCCACTTCAAGATTGTGTAACGAATCCTTTTCGAGTTCAGCGTCGCGAATCGTCGCCGGATCGGGACCGGTCTTGGCTCGACCCTGGGCAAATGAGCCGGACGCACAAAGGGATAATGCCAGTGCCAATGTGATTATCGGAAGTAAAAGCTTTTTCATAAACTACCCTCTTATTTTCAGATCTCAAATCTCAAATCTCAAATCTCAAATTTCAGATTTCAGAAGTCAGAACTCAGAACTCAGAACTTGAAACTTGAAACTTGAAACTTGAAACTTCCCGTTAGATGCCAGTTCTGTCAGGAGAGCGCGTACTTCTTAACAATAGCGTCAAGTTTTTTTCGTGTCTCCTCCGGCCACAAATGCGGCGCAGTGAAAATCGCGTTCTTAAGCGCCGTAGCACATTTGCACGTCCGCTCTTGTTCGCTGAGACGCCGTACCGCGTCCTTCATAATTAACTGGGCGTTCCGGACGTTTTTGTTCAGATAGGCAATGACCGAGTCAGCCGTGACCGCATCATGGCCGGGATGCCAGCAATCGTAATCGGTAACCAGTGCGAGGGTGGCGTAACAGATTTCCGCCTCGCGCGCGAGCTTGGCTTCCTGAAGATTTGTCATGCCGATGACGCTCATACCCCAGGATCGATACACCTCAGACTCTGCTTTGGTGGAAAAGGCCGGTCCCTCCATGCACAGATAAGTGCCGCTCCGGTGCGCCTTAACATCGGTAACCTTACAAGCCTCTTCCAGAACGTCTCCCAATTCCCCGCAGACGGGATGCGCGAAGGCCACATGCGCCACGATTCCTTCACCGAAGAAAGTTGATTCGCGCGCCCGGGCACGCGTCCGGTCAAAAAACTGATCCGGAATAACCATATCGAGCGGCGCGTACTGTTCCTGAAGCGAGCCGACTGCCGAAGCGGAAAGAATGCGCTCAACGCCCAGCAACTTCATCCCGTAGATGTTTGCCCTGAAGGGAACCTCGGTCGGTGTGAAGCGGTGACCGCGTCCGTGTCGCGGCAGAAAAGCGACCCGGTTGTTTTCGAGTGTGCCCACGATGAAGGCGTCTGAGGTCGGACCAAAAGGAGTATCAACAACAATCTCCTCGACGTCCTCAAGCTCCGGCATCTGGTAGAGCCCACTGCCGCCTATGATTCCAATTTTAGCTGTTTCCATTTGCCTGACTCAGTTAACGCGCTCGATCGCAACAGGGCGCAGTTTTCCTTCCTCTTCGATCAAACGGCATAGCGCTTCATCCGGATCATGATAAAAAAGGCAGTGCCAACCCTCGCGTGCTGCCTGCGGCAAAAGTTTCTTCTTAACTTCCAGTGTTTCTACCGGATAAAGATCGTAGCCCATGATCCAGGCAAACGGGACGTGAGCTCGCATTGGCACCAGATCAGCGAAGCCAAACAATGTCTTTCCTTCGCGTTCGAGTCGCCAGCATTGCATTGATCGATTGTGACCCGGATACGTTTCCATCCGCAGGCCAGGTACGACCTCGTAATTCGCGTGCTTCAATTCCAACTGACCACTCGCCAGCAGCGGCCGCCAATTCTCCGGCAAATAACTCGCACGGTCTCGTTCACTGGGAGCCTCAGCGTGCTCTACCTCACCCCGCGAGACGAAGTACCTGGCATTGGGGAACGCGGGCGCGGCTTCCGTCTTTCCATTAAGAGCCGTATTACCGCCGGCATGATCGAAGTGGAGATGCGTGTTGATGACGATGGTCATGTTTTCCGCCTCAACACCTGCGACCGCGCGTAACGATTCGGCCAGCGATCGCTCGCGCGTAATACCAAACATCGCGGTGTGTTTTGCTGACCACTTCTCGCCGATTCCCGTTTCGATCAGTATGCGTTCCTTACCGGTGTCAATGAACACGCAATTCATGTTCATGGTTATGCGGTTGTCTTCATCCGGCGGGCAAACTTTCGACCACAGGTTACGGGGCACAACGCCAAACATTGCGCCACCATCAAGGCGAAATTCGGTGTCAGGAACTATCTCCACACGGTAGTCGCCAAACTGCATTTCAGTCTGCCACCTATAGCCTGGTTATTTCTTTTTCTGTTTGTCCTTTTGGGGAGTCTCAGATTTCGGCGAGTGCGGATTCTGCGCCGGCTCGGCCGGTTGCGGCTGTTGTTCCGGACCCGGGGCGAATCCCGGCGGCATGCCCTGCGGTGGCGTCTGCTCAGGCGCTTTCACCGTATACACTTCGGCGACGGTGACATGCGAACGTTTCACTATATCGTCGAGAACTTTCTTCTGCTTCTCCTGCTCGACAGCCGCCTTCGCCTTGTCGCGGCCGCTCTGTGGTGGAGCAAAAGGATTTGCAGCCTCGCCGGCATTGTCTCCGATGAGAATGTGTCTGGCGTGAACTTTCTCTTCGTCTTTGCCGTCCTTCTTTTCCGTCTTCCGTTCTTCGAGCTTAATGATATGGTAGCCAAAGTGAGTCTTCACGAGGTCGCTAATTTGCCCCGGCTTCAGGGCATAAGCTGCCTGCTCGAATTCAGGCACCATCTGGCCGTGGCCAAACCAGCCTAAATCACCGCCTTTGTCTTTGTTACTGGTGTCAGTGGAAAACTCCTTGGCAAGTTTTGCAAAGTCTTCGCCGGCGCGCGCGCGCTTCAGAACTTCCTCCGCTTTGGCGCGATTCTGCTGACTGGTATCCAATTCCGGATGCTGCTTGAGATACTCATCAACCTCCGCGTCAGTGGCAGTCATCTGGTCTTTCAACTTGTCCTGCGCATACTCCTGGGCCAGGACGCGGGCCTGCTCAAGCTTTACCTGTAGTTCGATCTTCCGTTGTTTATCAAACCCGGCCGCGATCGCACGCTGTTCGCCGATCAATACTTTTCCGAGTTGCTGCTTAACTTGCTTCAGTTGCTCCTCGGGAATCTCGCCGCCGGCAAGCTGAGGGTTTTTCGCCTTAGCGTCAGTCAGAAACTGGTCCCACTTCGCCTGGTTAGCCGGTTGTTTGAAAAAGTCGTCGACTTCCTGGTCTGAGATATTCGGTCCTGCTGGATTGCCCTGCGACTTGAAAAAATTTTGGGCTATGACGGCGGAACGAATCAATTCCAGTTGTCGTTTCATTTCCGGACGGCTGGTAATTAGCTCTTTCTTAACCTCAGTCGTGCCATCGGGCTTCACGGTCTTTACTTCGACTGGTGTGGTGCGCGCTTCGTCGGCAACCGCAAGCAGCTTGTGCAGGTCCTCGGCGAAGCTCTTGCGCGTTTCTGCGTCTTGCGCCAGCCGCGCGCGAAACTGCGGCGACTGATCTTCAGCAATCAGCGCCATGTCTTCGGCAGAGAGGTTGGTAAGAAACTCCGACCGCCTCGCCTTCACCTGCCAGAAGATCAGTCCGCCGGCAAACAGTACGGCCACCGCAGCCGCAATCCAGGCTTTGTTAGTTGAACTCAAAATAATTATCCCTTTCCAAAAAAATAAACTTTAATCGTGCTGGACCAATTCGAGCAGCACGCCATTGGCCGAAGCAGGGTGAACAAAGGCAACCAGACAACCGCCGGCGCCCGTTCGTGGCGTTTCATCAATCAATCTGGTCCCCTGCTCCTTCAATCTGGCAAGCGACGCTCGAATGTCGGGAACCCTTATCGCTACGTGATGAATTCCCGGCCCGCGTTTCTCCAAAAATTTTCCTACCGGCGAAGTTTCGCTGAGTGGCTCAAGCAGTTCGATGTGCGTTTCGCCGACGGGCAGCATCGCAACGCGAACACCTTGTTCGGTTACTTCTTCAGTGAACTCGACTTGTAACCCGAGCGCGTCTCGCCAAAGCGCTAGCGCGTCGTCGAGCTGATGGGTCGCAATACCAATGTGATCAAGTTTCATTGATCTTATGGGCTTTGGTCTTTGGGCTTTGGTCTTTGAACTTTGTACTTAGTACTTAGAGCTTTGAACTTGGTACTTAGAACTTTGCCCGGTCCGTAATCAAAGTTGAAAGCACAAAGTTCAAAGTACAAAGTACAAAGTTCAAAGACGAAAGGCCAAAGACCGATTGTCAAATTCCCTCAACTACCCAACTTCATCAACTCTTCTACGGCAGAATAAGGGTCTCTTTGACGACTCGCAACTTCCCCCGCAAGTCGATCCAGTTTCGCTGCGGTGGAATCCGACTCCAAAGTCTGCGCTACCAGGCGTTCGCGTAGCAACTCCAGAATACGCCAACGGGCAATCGCCCGGCGGCGACCGTCTCCTGCCTTTGTCTGCAAATGGAAGGCTCGATACTTCTCAATCGCAGCCGCTAACTCCTGTATTCCCTTGCTTTCTGTGGCTACCGTCTTGACGATCGGGGGGTCCCAGGAATCCTCGCGCGCTGCCAAAGACAAGAGCGCTTCCAACTCCTTTTCGGTCGTCAGGACGCCTTCACGATCTGCCTTGTTGATAACGAAAACATCGCCAATCTCCATGATGCCGGCTTTGATGGCCTGAATGTCATCACCCATGCCAGGGACTAACACGACCACGGAAATATCCGCGGCCTTGACCACTTCAACCTCATCCTGTCCCACGCCCACGGTCTCGATTATGATTTTCCCATAACCGCCGGCATCGAGAATTGAAACGGCATCGACTGTTGAGCGAGCCAGGCCACCGAGATTCCCACGCGTCGCCATCGATCGAATGAAGACACCGCTATCGAGTCCGAGCGTCTGCATGCGAATGCGGTCGCCGAGGATTGCACCGCCCGAGAATGGACTTGAAGGATCGACAGCAACAATTCCAACGCGTTCGCCCTGACGGCGATAGTGCAACGCCAATTTATCCACCAGCGACGACTTGCCCGCGCCGGGCGCGCCCGTAATTCCGATTACCAGACCGCGGCCAGTCAGCGGAAAGATTTTCTTCATTAACTGCGCTGCGTCTTTAGAAACATCTTCGACCTTCGAGATTGCCCGCGCTACCGCCCGCGTGTCACCGGCCGCGATTCGCTCGACTAGCGACGTGTTGTTATTTGACGAACTCACGTGCTAACCAGCCTGCTGTAGGATTTCTCTCGCAATAATAATTCGCTGAATCTCGGAAGTGCCCTCACCGATAGTGCAGAGCTTCGAGTCGCGCCAGTACTTTTCCGCCGGGTAGTCCTTCGTATAACCGTAGCCACCGTGGATCTGAATGGCTTCCTCGCAAACGTTCACGCTAATTTCAGAAGCGAAGAGCTTGGCCATCGAAGATTCTTTCGTTACCTTCCTGCCGTTATCTTTCAACCAGGCCGCTCGATACATCAGCAGTCGCGCCGCATCGATCTGCGTTGCCATGTTTGCCAACTTGAATTGAATCGCCTGAAACTCGGAAATCGGCTTGCCAAACTGTTGCCGTTCTTTCGAATAACGTACAGCCGATTCATAAGCGCCCTGCGCGATGCCTACTGCCAGTGCAGCTATCGAGATTCGTCCACCATCAAGGACCGCCATGGCGTTTACAAACCCTTGTCCTTCTTCACCCAACCGGTTTTCATCCGGCACGAAGCAGTCTTCAAAGACGACGCTGGCTGTCTCTGATGCCCGCAGGCCAAGTTTGTTTTCCTTCTTTGAGGGCGCAAAACCGGCCATCCCCTTTTCAAAGATGAACGCTGAAATTCCTTTGCTGCGTTTGGCGCGATCGGTGACCGCGACCGCCACGCAAGTATCCGCATGAATTGCGTGCGTGATGAAATTTTTGGAGCCATTCACGACCCAACCGCCATCTTTCTTGACGGCGGTCGAGCGTGTTCCGGAGGCGTCTGAACCCGCGCTTGGTTCGGTCAGGCCCCAGGCGCCCAGGTGTTTTCCGCTGGCCAGCGGCACCAGATATTTTTGCTTCTGTGCCTCCGTGCCAAACTGATAGATATGATTCGAACAAAGTGAATTGTGTGCGGCTACTGAAATACCAACCGAGCCGTCAACCCGCGAAAGCTCTTCTATGATCGTGGCGTATTCAACATAGCCCATGCCGGCGCCGCCGTACTCTTCCGGGAAAAGAACTCCGGTCAAACCCAGGGCAGCGAGTTTGGGTTGCAACTCGATGGGAAAGTGTTGCGCTTCGTCCCACTCCATCACGTGAGGCGCGATCTCAGCCTCCGCAAACTCGCGTACGCTTTGCTTGACCTGTTGTTGCTCTTCAGTTAGTTCAAATTCCATGCTTGTTCCTGTTTACCAAACACAGCAAAGGCATTCCCGCCTGTCAGATCTGACAGGCCGGAATGCCTGTCTAAAACAACAAATCCTGAAAATCCGGAACGCTTATTCTACCTCATTGACGCCGCGAACCGTGACCGGCCGCGTTAGACTTGACTGCAGGTCTTGCCTTACCTGGCGGTCGTTTCTGCATGAGCAACTTTACTTCTTCCGCCGATAGCCGGCGCCAGTGCTTAGGCTTCAGCTCGTCATCTCGTAACGATCCGATCCGCGAGCGCCGCAACTTGATTACCGAATGTCCGATTAGATCAAACATGCGACGTATCTGCTGGTTCTTGCCTTCGTGAAGGAGAATCTCAAACCAGGAGTTGTTTTCCGTCTCGCCAACTCTTCTAATCTTCGCGGGGGCTGTGCGCGTGCCGTCCTCGAGCGTCACGCCTCGACGCAGACGCTCAATCGCCTTCTCGTCTGGAATGCCCTTCACCTTTCCTTCATACACCTTTTCAACTTTGTTGCGAGCGGCCGTAATGAAGTTGGTGAAGTCACCGTCATTGGTCAACAGCAACAAGCCTTCAGTATTGAAGTCGAGCCGGCCAACGGGATACAACCGGCCGAGCGAAGCCGGCAAGAGTTCGAGAACCGTGGGGCGGCCATCGGGATCAGTGACGCTGGAAAGGTAGCCCTTCGGTTTGTTCAGCAGCACGTAAACCTTTTCGCGCCGCTGCAACGAGGGGTTAATGAGTTTACCGCGAACCTTTATGTGATCAGCTTCCGGATCAGCCTTGGTTCCCAGTTCGGTTATGACTTTGCCATTAACTGTGACCTCGCCCGCCTTGATCATTTCTTCGGCGTGACGTCGCGAGGCGAGTCCGGCGGCCGCGATTAGTTTTTGTAGACGTTCTTGCATGAAAAATCAGAATTCAGAACTCAGAATTCAGGAGTCAGAAGGAAGAGGAAGAGGCTTCGGGTTTTCCCTTCTGTTTTCTGTATTCTGTCTCCGTCTTCCGCCTTTATCCCTCTCCTCCGGCTAAATCTTGAAAGTCTTCCATGCTCGGCAGTTCGCCTAAGTCCTTCAAGCCGAATTGCATTAGGAATTCTTTTGAAGTGCCGTACATCATCGGGCGGCCCACTGTATCCTTACGTCCCTTCGCTACAATCAATTTCTTGTCCAGGAGCGTCTTCACTGATGAAGGCGATTGCACGCCACGTATCTCAAGGATCTCAGGCACCGTGACCGGTTGTTTGTAAGCAATCACGGCGAGTGTCTCCAACGAGGCTATAGATAGCTTGGCGCTGGGTCGCGATTTCAAATAGGCGCGCACGTGCTCGTGGTATTCAGGGCGCGTAGCAAACTGCCAGCCACCGGCAACTTCACGCAGCTGCAACCCGCTGTTACGTCCGTTAAATTCCTTCGCCAGCTCAACCAGCGCTTCTTCGACCACTGCGCGATCCTCGCGCAGTACATCAGCAATGACTTTCGCGCCGAGCGGCTCTTCGGAAACGAAGATCAGGGCTTCGATGATGCCCCGGCGCTCGGCCGCATTTTGAACCACGTAAGACCCCGAGTCTTCAGACGCTTCCGTCTCCACCGCCGGTTCTTCCGCGGCAACCATTGCCTCGAGCTCACGGCTGGCTTCCTCGTTGAGCGCAGCTTCATCCAGGGGCGCTTCCAGTTTGTTGTCTTCGCTTTCTTCAGTCATGTTGGTTATCAATTAACTCGCTACTCTGACGACGATGTCGCCGAAGGTTTGTTCCTGAACTAACGTAACGTCAGTAGTGCGGACCAGCTCCAGCACAGAAAGAAATGCTACGACCAGCTCGCGGCGCGAGCGTGCCTGTTCAAAGAAAACGCGTAGATTAACTTCACCCGCCGACATCACCATATTGCGCAGGCGCTCGAGCATCTGCGACATGGAAATCTCTTCACGCTCGATCTCCATCAGCACTTCCTCTTTGTGCCGCGCAAGAATTTCCTGGAACACTTTCAGGAGATCAAACAACCCGACCGTAACCTCCGGATTGTTTTTGTCGGTTTCGATTTCGGCTCGCTTAAAGACAGCGCGCTCAACCGTTGCGCGCGACCAGAGCATTTGCGCCGCGGCCTTGTATTTCTGGTATTCGAGCAGCTGATCCACCAGCTCCCGGCGCGGATCGTCTTCCTCCTCCGCGGCCGCAAAGGGATCGCGAGGCAGGAGCATTCTGGTCTTGAGCTCGATCAACGTGGCCGCCATTACCAGAAAATCGCCGGCAACGGCGATATCGAGTTCCTGCATTATTTGTAGGTAACGAAGGTATTCGGTGGCGATGCGGGCCACCGGAATGTCGTAGATATTGATCTGCTCCTGACGAATCAAATGGAGCAATAGATCGAGCGGGCCATCAAACTCTCCCATGACGATCTTGAGATCGTCGCTGTTGTAATCGGAAACGATTTCCGGCGCTGAGCCAGTGACGTCGATCGCGCCACCTGTTTCCTCAGGTTGCTCCGATCGCTCACTGGCCGATTCCGGTTCTTCGGTGGCTTTTTGCGCTGCGCCTGCTTCTAACGTTTCGTCCATTGAATCCTCGCGGGCTGTGCGGTTATCTACCTGCACCCGCAATCCCCAACTTCTCTTTCACGGCAGCCAGCGTTTGGCTCGCGATTCCTCGAGCCTTCTCAGCACCCTCTGCTAAAATACGAGTCAACTCACTATCATCTATGGCTTGCACCTTTTTCTGGAGCGGCTCAAGAAACGCGATCGTCGCATCCGCCAGCTCCTGCTTCAGTTGCGCATAACCCTTATCTTTGAAGTTGGCCTCGACCTCATCCGGCGTTTCACCGGTCAGTAACTGAAAGATCGTCAAGAGGTTGGTAATCGCTGGCCTCGATGCGTCAAATTTTATCGCCGTTCCAGAGTCCGTCACTGCGCGTTTGAACTTGCGTTGAATGCTATCGGCATCATCGAGCAGACGCACACAGCCATTGGCGTCCTCTTCTGATTTCGACATCTTGTTGGCAGGATCAGACAAGGACATGATGCGTGCTCCGACCTTCGGAATAAACGGTTCGGGAACGCGGAATGTCTCGCCATAGTCGCGGTTAAATCGTATGCTCAGGTCGCGCGTCAGTTCAAGGTGTTGCTTCTGATCTTCACCGACCGGCACAAGGTCTGTCTGGTAAAGCAGAATATCCGAGGCCATCAGGACCGGATAATCAAACATTCCTACCGACACGTTCTCACTCTTCCGAGCCTTGTCCTTAAATTGCGTCATCCGTTCAAGTTCAGACATGCGCGCGATGCAATTAAGAATCCAGGTTAGCTCTGCGTGTTCAGCCACCTCTGACTGAATAAAGATTGTAGAAGCACCAAGTCCGACGGCTAAATAAATCCGAGCGAGTTCCCTGGTCTTTTCGGCGAGCAGCTTTGGATCCTGCCGATTCGTAATGGCGTGAAGGTTGACTATGCAAAAAAAACTTTCGTACTCGCGTTGCAACTCCACCCAGTTGCGCAAGGCGCCCAGGTAGTTTCCCAGATGTACATTGCCGGTAGGCTGTACGCCGCTAAAAATTCGCTTCGGCATGAGTTCTCTTACGGTTGTTCCGATCTCTTCGCACTATCGGTTCACTCCGAGCAACAATAGATAATAAACAAGATCCATGATCGGCCTCAGGATCGCCCCGAAGAAGCCTACGTAAATCAACATCATCAGGATTATGAAACCATACTGTTCCATAAGAGTCAGAATCGGTTGGGCGCTGGCCGGCAGAAAAGTCTCCAGAATCTTGCTGCCATCGAGCGGAGGAAAAGGCAGCAGATTGAACACCGCAAGTGAAATGTTCATGGTCAAGAAGAGTTGAAGAAAGAGAAAAACTGGTTCCCCCAGCTGCGGAGACATTGTTTCGAATCCGCCGGTCATGAGCATTACCTTCAGGACAGTAAAAGCACAGATTGCGATAAAGGTATTAACGATGATCCCAGCCGCCGACACCATCACGTTTGCCCGATCCTTGTCGCGCCAACGCAACGGATTAACCGGCGTTGGTTTGCCCCAACCGATTAGGGGAATGCGCGCCACGGTTCCGCCCATGCTGCCAAAGACGAAACCAACGATTGGAATCAGAAGCGTGCCAATCGGATCGATATGGGCAATTGGATTGAGCGTGATGCGCCCCAGAAGACGCGCGGTGTCATCGCCAAATCTGTTGGACATCCAGGCGTGCGCAGCCTCATGTGCCGAAATGGAAAACACCAGGACGACCATGTAAATCAGGAGCTGTGGGATTAGTTCTGCGGTCACTTAATGTTTGTTATGGGCCTCGACGATAGAAGAGTGAAGTTAGCATCCTGCTAGTTGAGTGTCAAAATCCGGTTCGGCTAGTGCTGGCTAACCCAGGTTCGCGAATTTCATTAGCACCGTGGCTTCAGCCCGGTGGGCCAATGCTCGCGCCCAAACGGGAAATCGTTTAAACGGTTTCTGGATAACTTTCTGTCTCTGGGTCACCGGTCTGAAGCCACAGTGCTAATGAAAAGGCAAACGATTCGGACTAAACCAGCACGCTCGGAACGCTCATTGTCGCGGGTACCCACTACAATTCAATGTTCAAACTGTAAACCGAGTCTGTCGACGCCACCGCCAGGTCGCCAGTCACACTGAAAGCCAGACCGACCAGATTCATGCCCGCCACAAACATGCGAGCGTCCTTACCGTCAGGAGCAATGCGTACCACTCCTCGCCGCCCGCGCAACGAGGCAACCACGCATAGGTTCCCAAAACCATCAAACGCGAGTCCCTGCGGCCTTCCCAGTCCTCTATAGAACACGCTGACCTCTCCCTGCGCGTTAATCCGCCACACGGAATCAAAGCTCGCGACCGTCGGTCCGGTTACATACAAATCACCATCTGGCCCAAAAGCCAGATGGTAAGCAGAGACTGACGGTTCGAGTTGTGCCCAGGCGCTTTCTTCTCCAATGCCGTTAACTTTGTAAATTGTGCCGGTGCGATCGCCGACGTACATCGTGTCGGAATGATCGAAAGCAACTCCGGTGGCCACTCCAAGATTTCTCGCAAATGGCACCGCCTCTTTGAATGGCGTGATGCGATAGACGATGCCGTCCATGCGACTGCTGACAAACATCTGTCCGGAGCTGTCGAAGGCAATGCCGGTTGGATTGGTAATATCGCCGGAGAATTCGGTAATCTCGCCACTCACGTCGATGCGAAAGATAGTGACCGGCAACTGTTCACCACGCGAACCCGAACGAGTCACAAAGAGCGAACCGTCATCCGGATCGAAAGCAGGGTTAGCAACCGGATGAAGGTCCTCGGCAAGTTGTTTTCCTACTTCGAGAGTGGCGGCTTCGCTTCGATGACCGTTACTTTCAAGAGTTACCTCAATCAGCCCACTCTGCTTTAGCTCCGGCACTATGGCCAGCACTCGCCGCGGCGATAGAGCCACGATTGGCGCCCGCTGGTTCTGGAGCCAAACCGCACATAGGGTTGGATCACTCGTATCCAGGTTCTCACAGTCAATCGTCACTTCCGCGCCGGGAAGGGCAAGCAATGGGTCGATGCCCAGGATTTTTACTTCATTACTCATTACGTATTGCTCGATAGCACCTGCTGTCTTCACCGTTTCCAATTCAGGGGCGCGCAAAAGCTGTTCATCATACGACGCGGCTTAGGTGGTGTCTAACCTGCGGCTAAATCGGTCAAGGGATTTGCTGGGACCGCGGGCGTCCCGCCCGCAAATGAGCGCGAAGCGCGAAAATCGATTGCGATAGCTACGTCAAAACCTGCGCCTGCGGCGCGTTGCGGGCGGGACGCCCGCGGTCCCAGCAAATCCCTTGATTCTTTGGCTATTCGCACTATGTTATAATCCGGCCTGCAACTAAGCGGCTGCTTACGGAATGGTTGGACTTACTTCTAGACGTAAGACGCCAGTCAATGAAAATATTGTAATGCTCAAGCGACTAAGCGAAGCGATATCGCAGAGCAACATCCAAAGCAAAACACCGGCGTCGGAAACCCACGGCTCGCATCACTCCTCCTGTAACTTCAACCCGAATCCAATCGATAAAGGCTCCGGACGTAATACAGTTTCGGCGCTATCGTCGGTTAACTGTGTGACTGGAGGGCAAGAACCATCAAGGACGTAATCGGAAACACTGCGGGCCTCAAGCCGAACCAGCTTCGCCGCATAGAAAAACTTTACACCAGGCGGATCACCCCTCATCAGATTCTGACCCCGGAATTCGCGCGCCAACTCGCTGAGTTGTCACACGAGATACGCCGGCAAATCGGCGCGCTTATCGATCGCAGCGGACATGTTGAATACGTAATGATTGGCGACAATCGCCGGATCGAGCTCCCTGATTTCAAGCGCATTCGTGTCGCAGTTGATCGTTTTCGCGGTCTGCGCTGCGTGCACACGCATCTCAGAGGCGAAGGCTTGACGCAAGACGATCTCACCGACCTGGCGCTGCTGCGACTCGATCTAATGGTCGCAATCGACGTCAACCCGAACGATGGTTTACCCGGTCTGGTGAGCGCTGCGCACTTGCTGCCTATGGCTGCAGTCGACGTGCAAAACGTGAATGGCGTAAAGCCTTACGCTTTCCTGCCGCCCAGGATAGCTTCGCAACTCGACGTTGATTTTCTTGACCTGATCGAATCTCTCGAACAGGAGATGGCGCGCAACCGGCGCGTTTCACGACAGGACGGATTGAAAGACCGCACGATACTCGTCGGCGTTACTACCGGGCCGCTCGCCGATGCTGAAGAATCGATGGCTGAGTTGCAAGAACTCGCGACCTCAGCAGGGATTGTCGTGCAGGACAAGGTTATTCAGAGACGCCAGGCAATCGACCCGCGGACGGTGCTGGGGAGAGGCAAACTTGACGAGCTACTGATTCGCTCGCTGCAATTAGGGGCGGACATGCTGGTCTTCGATCGCGAGCTGAGCCCAACGCAAGTTAGATCTCTTTCAGAGGCCACTGACCTGAAGATCATCGATCGTTCCCAACTGATTCTCGACATTTTTGCGCAACGCGCGCAGTCGAGCGAGGGGAAAATCCAGGTCGAGCTTGCCCAGCTGAAATACCTGTTACCACGATTGATCGCCGGCCAGGATTCGGCGTTCTCCCGGCTTGCGGGCGGTATTGGCGGCCGCGGTCCCGGTGAGACAAAACTTGAGATGGACCGTCGTCGCGTGCGCGATCGCATCAATCGTCTGGAAAAAGAAATCGAGACTCAACGACTCCGCCGGCATGAACGCCGGAAAGTGCGCACGCGCAATCAACTTCCGATTGTTTCCATTGTCGGCTATACAAACGCAGGCAAATCAACGCTGCTGAATGCGCTCACCAATAGCGAAGTGCGCGCCGAACAGCGAATGTTTGCCACGCTGGACCCAACTTCGCGACGCCTGAGACTGCCACGGGAACAGGAAATAATCATTAACGACACGGTTGGTTTTATTCGCGACCTGCCTCCCGGTCTGTTGTCTGCGTTTCGCGCGACCCTCGAGGAAATCGGCGACAGCAGGTTGCTGATTCATCTGGTCGATATATCAAACCCACGCTGGCCGCAACAGATTCAGTCGGTCGAAAGAATTCTTGAAGAACTCCATATTGCCCAGATTCCCACGATCCTGGCCCTGAACAAGGCAGACCTCGTTGACGCGGAGACCCTACAGGGGATTTCGCGGCAACTGAGGCAGGGCGGCGAACGGGAGGTTGTCGCCATTTCCGCAACCGAACGGAAGACACTTCCGCTGCTGCTTGAAAAAGTTGGAAAAATGCTTTCACAGGACCTTGGTTCGACCAGCGGTCATGATTTTGACGCTGACCGCGTTTCGCAAATCGCATAAAATGGGTCTTCGTCCCCGATTCAAAACTCCGTTTAGCAGTGCTCGCGACGCGGCCTTGCAGTACGTCGTGCGCCCTTTCAAGGTGTTCAAGCCGCGGACGCGTCTGCTCATCGGGTTCAGTTTTCTGGTGGCAGTGACTGTCCCGTTGCTCGTCAGCAATTATTCATCCGGGTATTCGCAGGACTACCGCGAAGGTGAAATCATTCGTGGAAACGTGGTCGCGCGATCGGATCTCAACGGCTTCGACATAGCTGAAACAGAGAGACGTCGCAACACAGCTCGGTTGGCTACCCGGCCAGTCTTTAACTTTGATTCCACCCGCGGCGAAAACTCGGCGCGAAGTTTTCGCGCCGCCTGGGAAGATCTCAAGAACCAAACTGAGGCGAAGACGCCGGGAAACACTTTAACCTGGAGTGGTGATGGCGGCGCCGGCGTGGCGCGCGCGCTCGCTGCACACAATTTCAACGAAGATGATTTGAATCGACTAACAGCGCTGATTCGCGAGACCGGCGATAAATACATTTATGACGATGCTGAGCATGACCGGCTAAATCAGGAAGTGGTTTTGGTTGACGTTCGTAATCCTACGGCACAAATGATCATGCCGGGGCCACGGACGCGGATGCTGTCCCTGAGCGCGGCGCGACAAGAACTTGAACTCAAGCTGCTCAACCTGCCGGGGTGGTCCCAGGAACAAAAGTCCGTCTTGGTTGCAGCCGTCCTTCCCCTGCTTCGCCCCAACGTGATTCTTGACCAGACGGCGACAGCTACGGCCCGCGAAGACGAAGCTAAGAAGATCGATGCGGTACCAATCACTATCAAACGCAATCAGGTGATCGCGCGAGAGGGAGACACGGTCACTCCCTTAATGCTGGCCCAGCTTGCCGCTTTGAAAACCACCGGGCATGCAGGACGTCCCTGGCACAATCTGATCGGCTTATTCTTGATAGTCTGTGCGGTTTACTGGGCAGTGTGGAAGTTTACCGAGCATCGCAGCACTGTATCGGTGTTGTCTCTTTCAAAGAGGCGGGCGTTTGCGCTGGTTGGCTCGGCGATCGTTATGGAGACGGCGTTCATGCGCATAGGGTTTACGCTCAGCGATAGCGTAGCTAACGGCATGAAAAACGCGCCATTCAATGACCCGACTCTTTGGAACTTTGCAATCCCCTTCGCGGCAGCAGCGCTCCTGGTAGTAATGTTGGTGGACACGCAACTGGCGTTTCTGACCGGCATCGTCACCGCGTTATTTGCCGGCATGCTGGCCCCAACCGGCATACAGACCTCGCTCTATGCAATGATTTCTTGTGCGGCTGCGGTCTATGGGATAGGTCGATATCGCGAGCGACAGTCCGTCACCCTGGCCGGCTTACTAGTGGGTATGGTTAATGCGGTGATGGCCCTCGCGTTGATTGCTTATGCTGAACAAGCTTTCACGCTGAACGCCGTACTGCTGGCTGCCGGCTGCGGCTTTGTCGGCGGTTTGTTGACGGCGGTTTTTGCCGCCGGTGGCTTGCCCATAAACGAATCGCTGTTCGGGATTCTGACCGACGTTAAGCTGCTTGAGCTTTCGAATGCGGATTTGCCGGTGCTCGGCCAATTGGCGCTACGGGCGCCCGGCACTAATCAACACTCACATGCGGTGGGCCAACTAGCAGAAGACGCCTGCCGGGCGGTGGATGCGAATCCGCTGCTGGCGCGCATCGGGGCTCTCTATCACGACATAGGGAAAGTTGCGGCGCCGGAGTATTTTGTTGAAAACCAGCAGGGCGAGAACCCTCACGATCACATGCGCCCGGCGCAAAGCGCGCGGATTATCATCAGTCATGTGACCTACGGTCAGAAGCTGGCTAAAGAAATTAACCTACCAAAGAAAATTTCTGATTTTATTCCCCAGCATCATGGCACGCGCGCGTTGCATTTCTTTCTGCGCAAGGCGCAGAGTCAGGCCAAGCCGGGTGAAGTAATTGAGGAGAAGGATTTTCGTTATCCCGGGCCGAAGCCGCAATTCAAAGAGGCGGCTATAATGATGCTGGCGGATTCCTGCGAGGCCGCGGCGCGTTCCTTGGCCCGGCCCGATCCGGAGAACATCCGCATAATCGTAGTCAAGATTGTCGACGCGGTTATTACTGACGGTCAGCTCGATGAGTGCGATCTGACTCTGCAGGAGATCACCAGAATTCGCGAGGCCATGATCAGCGCCCTCACCGCGATCTACCACGCCCGCATCGACTATCCCGGCTTCAATCCCCCAAAAGTGACCGGACCCCTCAGTGCCCTGCCCGCCGCCGATATCGACAGCGAGGAGCGTGGAATTACTTATAACCGCGCTTCAGACGTGCCCATCAATAAAGCAGGCGAAGTTGAAGACGAAGCGATTACCCGTAGGGTTGTGAAACGCTGATCGACCGGCTAAGTGAATGGTCCTTACAAGATGGGAGGCTGGCGCGAGTCGTCTGAGGGGACGCTGCCGGCGCCGTCCGAGCTAACGGCCAACTGGGAGTTGGGCTCGTTGATCAGCTCTTTGAGTTCTTTTCCGGGTTTGAAATAGGGAACGCGTTTGGCGGGAATGCTAACCGGATCGCCGGTCTTGGGATTTCGACCACGTCGGGCTCCTCTTTCGCGCACGCGAAAGCTTCCGAAGCCGCGCAGTTCGATCTTCTCACCCTGATTCAGCGTCTCGATAATGCTTTCAAAAACGATCTCGACCAATCGCTCGGCATCTTTTTTGGTAAGTTCCGCCGCTTCCGCGACGTCTTCCACGAGTTCCGCTTTTGTCATGCAACACCTCAGTCTGAGAAAGATAGCTCTAACGCAAGATATGAGTGGCGAAGCAATAGTCCATCGAACTTACTAAGAGTTGCGAGGTGTTCAACCCGTACCCTATCAGAAAACAATCACGCCCGGCAAGATTCAGCCATCCGTGGGCCAACGAAAGACGTACAAGACTTCAAGTTCTAAATCTCATTCGCGGGAGACAAGCCGGAGCTACTCGGATTCGTCAGCAGCTTTGGCTTCAGTGTCAGGAGCCTCCGCTTCCGGGGCGGTGTTAGCCTCTGCTGCGGCTTGCACCTCAGGCTCGTCGGCCGGCGCGGTGTTAGGCTCTGCTGCCGCTTCTTCAACCGCCTTGTCAGGCTCGCTCACAGGCTCTGGCGCGGGTCCAGGTTCCTGTTGCGGCTCTGGCTGGGACTCGGGTTCTTGGACGGCCTCAGGTTCAGATTTGGGTTCAGGCTTGGATTCAGCCCTGGCTTCAGGCTCCGCCGGCCTCGCCAGGCCCGCAAGTTCTCCCAGGGAAGCCATGCCGCTGCCTACCTGCGATGAATAAACCTTAGCATCTACAATTGGTTCATCCTTGCCTACGGCTCGTGCCGACAATCCAATCTTCTTGCTCTCATTATCGATCCGCAGAATCTTGAAATCCATTTCCTGGCCCAGCTGAACCACATCTTCCGGCTTCTCAACGCGTTCTTCCGAAAGCTCCGAAATGTGGCAGAGGCCTTCGAGATTGTCGTCGAGTTCCACAAAAGCTCCAAAGTTTGCGAAGCGTGCAATTTTACCCTTCACAACGTCGCCAGGATTATGATCGCTAACAAAACGATCCCAGGCATTGGGCTCGAGGTCCTTGATAGAGAGCGACAGCCGGCGATTCTCCGCATCGATGCTGGTAATAATCGCATCAATCTCCTGGCTCTTCTTCAACACTTCGCTCGGATGTTTGATTCTGCGGGACCAGGATATGTCAGATACGTGTACGAGACCGTCAACGCCATCTTCAATCTCGATGAAGGCGCCGAAATCGGTCAGATTTCTAACTCGACCATGAACCCGGGTACCAACCTGATAGCGTTCATGCAAAGTTTGCCACGGGTTGTCCTGAATCTGCTTCATTCCCAGGCTAATGCGGCGCGCCTTGGGATCCACACTCAACACTTCCACTTCCACTGCGTCACCCGGGTTTACCAGCTTGCTGGGATGCTTGACACGTTTTGACCAACTCATCTCCGAAACGTGGACCAGCCCTTCAACTCCTGCCTCCAACTCAACGAAGGCACCATAGTCTGCAACGCTGGCAATGCGACCCGGCACTCGCGCGCCAACCGGGAAACGCTCTTCTACGCTCGACCACGGGTCAGGCAATAATTGCTTGTAACCCAGGGAAACGCGTTCCCGGTCACGATCAAACTTGAGTACCTTGACCTGAATGCTATCGCCCACATGGAAAAGTTCACTCGGGTTTTGCAGGCGGCCCCAGGACATATCAGTCACATGCAACAAACCGTCAACGCCACCGAGATCTACAAAGGCGCCGTAGTCAGTCAAATTCTTGATCTGACCTTCCACTACAATATCTTCTTCAATGTGTCCCAACGTATGTCCCTTGCGTCCGGCATTTTCTTCTTCAATGACGGCCTTGCGCGACAGGACAACGTTTGAGCGCTTGCGGTTGAGTTTGATGACCTTGGCTTCGATCTCCTGATTGCGCAGCGAGTCGAGATTACGCACCGGGCGAACATCAACCTGAGACCCAGGTAAGAAGGCGCCGATTCCATCAATATCTACGCGCAAGCCACCTTTAATGCGCTCGATCACGCGGCCTTTAATGTTTGTGCCGTCGCGGTAGGATTTCTCCAGCTCGTCCCAGGCCTTCATGCGCACCGCATCGGCACGCGACAATATGGGCAGGCCATCAGACGTTTCCATGTTCTTGACCAGGACGTCGACTTCGTCGCCGGCCTTCACAGCCAAAACGCCGTTTTCAGTAAACTCAGCCGGGTTAACGATCCCTTCCGACTTGTAACCAAAATCGATTACTACGCCCCGTTCGCTGATTCCCACTACAATGCCACGAACTACCTCGCCCTCCTGCAGCGAAGCCTGCTCCTGCTCAAACTGATCGAGCAATTGACCGAAGTCAACGTCGCCGCTGGCCCGAGGCTCATCGTCGTCGTCGTCATTGGCGGCTACCACCGGCGCTGGATCATTCTTAGCTGGTGCCTGTGGTGCGGGTTGTGAGCTCTCCGGCTCATTCGTAACGGGGTTATCGTTGGTTGGTTCCTGGTTGATTAACTTCGATTCTTCACTAGCCATGCAGACTCCTGTAACACTCCCGGAAAATTCACCAGCCTAAGTTCGTATTCACGTATCTCACTCGCCTCAGAGCTCAGCCCAATCCGACGAGCGAAGAAGAGTGCTTAGGCGGCACTTGCTTCGTTGACCTTGGCGATGGTATCGGGGTTGAAGCTTGCGAGGAATGCGAGCCGTTTAGATTTGGAAAAGGAGGTTTTATTGTTTTCGATTTCCGCCGCGCCCGTAGTCACCCGCTTGGTCCGACAATCACCAGTCGCTTACCGGGTAGGATCGAAATGTACACGTGGGTAAAGGCACGTGTCAAGGTGCTGCTAGTATTGTCAGCAGCTCATAAGTCCTTTTACGGTAAAGTTTTTGTGCCCCGGCCGGATCAACGGTTAACCGCAGACACATTCGGGCCGCGTGGCACTACATAAACTCCCGCCGAGTGAGAACCAACAAAAAGCGTGTTCTGATCTCGCGAATCAAAAGCGAGTGCCCAAATCCGCTGGCTCGGCAGCCGGTTCTCTTTGGGATCAATGCGCGCCCATGTTTGTCCGCCATTGATCGTGCGAAAAACTCCACCGCCTATTTCGCCAGTCTGATAGGCATTCCCCACAAAGACTTCTTCGCTGTTGCGGGGATTGATCAGGATACTGGTGAAATCACCGAACGGAAGGTTTCCGCCACGACGGCTCCAGTTTACGCCGCCGTCGCGCGACAGGTAGAACGACTGTTTTGTGCCGACATAAATATTGTTCGGCCGTTGCAAGTCCCTGGCGATAGTATTCACCGGAGCCTCGCTGGGAATACCGGAGACTTGTTGCCACGTTTTGCCGGCATCGCGCGAAATCAAAACGCCAGAAGCTGCGGTGCCGACCAGGATCGTTTCCGGTTGCTGCGGATCAGCCCAAACACAACTGGTCCGCGTGTCGAGATTGACGCCGTAAGATAGCTTTTCCCAACCCATCACCGGATCCAGGCTACGATACAAACCAACATTGGTCGCCGCCAAAAGTACCGGGCTCTGAGTTTCAACATCGATCGTTTGGACAAGAGCGTTGACAGCATCAGAGAGAGAGACTAAGTCGTCACCCAATCCGGGCGGCAAGCCAAGCGACTTAAGCGTAACGTCATCTATTTTTCCGCTCACCGGCAAGTGACGATCCGCCTGATATTTTTTGAGCGCGGCGATGGTCTGCTTTCCCGCTCGTCCGTCGGGAACGCCAACGCTGTAACCGGCGGCGTTCAATGCTTGCTGGACCCGTCGAGCGGTCTCACTGGGAGGCTTTGGAGCGGCTTTTTGCATCGTAGCGGCAGGAGGTGTAGTTGCCTTTTTGCCTGGCCGGGCTTTGGGAGGTGTAGCCGGCTGGATCGGCATCGACGCCGGCGCCCACGAAGCGCCACGATCAAGTGAACGATAAACGCCAAGGTTAGTACCAAGGTAAATCAGGTTGGCGTCGCGAGCGTCCTGAAGAATCGAATAGGTGATAAGACGATTTGGCATACTGCGCATAGAGGGTCGCCACGTTTCGCCGTTATCAGCACTAACAAAAAGAAACCCGCCACCGGTGGTTGTGTTTATTGTCGCGGCATAGATTCGGTTGGGTGTTTCGCGGTCGGCAACAATCACGTTGGCAAATCTGCCGCTGTATCCTCCGTTGGTGGGTATGAAGTTTTTTCCACCATCAGTTGAGACCATCACACCGTAATTGTTGGTGCCGATATAAATCGTCTGTGGTCGCGAAGGGTGAATGGCGATCGAATTGACCTCGAGTTGTCTCGAGGTAGTGACCATCCAAGAGTCGGCCTTCCCGCCACGCTCCGAACGCCAGAATCCCTCTGTAGTGCCGGCGAAGACCAGCCCGGGGATGGACGGGTGTTGGACAATGGCGCGCGTCCTGCGCGACTGAGAGGGAATACCCTGCACTTTAGTCCAGCTGTCACCCGCATTGCCGGTTTCATAAATTCCACTACAGGCAGACGCGATCACGTGGTTAGGATCGCGGGGGTCGATATCAATCGCGAAGATGTCAGAGTCGTCAATGATTCCGTTCTTAATGGTCTTCCAACTCTGCCCACCATCAGTCGATTTGTAAGGCAGATACCAGGTGCCCGCGTAGATGGTGCTGGTAGTCCGGGGGTCGATGGCGAGTGACTCGACGTGCACTAGTCCGGGGGTGTTGTAGGTGGGCAACTGGGTCCAGGAATCGCCTGAATTATCCGACCGAAAAATTCCATTGAAGGTCCCGGCGATCAGCACGCTCGGATTGGAGTCAGCCTGCGTCAGCGAGTGCAACGCTTCATTCTTGAGCTCCGGACTCTCGCGCCACTTATGTCCACCGTCAACTGATTTAAAAAATCCGCCAGCCTCCTTGTGCCGGTGAGCCGCGACGTACAGCGTTTTAGAATCGCGCGGATCAACGATGATGTGGTCAACAAAAAGTTTGGGTTTGTTGAAGTTGTAAAGCAGTTCCCAGTTTTTCCCGGCGTCAGCGGAGGTGTAGAGCTGCGCATCGAGGGTGCCAAGGTAGAACCGGTCAGCGTTGTTCGGATCAACCACGAGACTGCGGACGTCACCTCCCGGCGGACCATTTGCACGCCAGTCGTCAGAATACTTGCCCGGATCGGCCAGGCTGTCCGCAGAGTCTGGAACAGACCCGAAAGCAATAAAGGCGAAAGAGGCGATTAAGACAGCGACCAGAAGAATTAGTTTTGATAATCGAGTTTTCATTTTTTCTTAATAAATCAGTCGTTAAGGAGAGTAACCGGGGCCATCGTTTTCAAGTTTAATATAATTTTTCGCATTTGTATTCCGCAACTTTCCAGAGTGCGCGATCGCCAACAGCCGCGCCGGAACTTTCAGCAAGAATTTCTCGTGCCCAAAATGCGAAGCGGGCGATGCCTCACCTGGGAGAGCATCGCCCGCTTTTTGAAAGGTTCGCGTCAGAGTTTAGTTCGACACGAACGGTTTCCTGTTATTCATCATCTCTGCGACCGCGACGCCGGCGCGGCGCGGCAGCTTTCCTACAAGCGGGACAAGGCGAAATTGCATTGTCGGTGCTAGCCGCCGGCGCATCTGCTCCGGTGGGCACAATCCAGAGCTGAACCAACAAGTCAGATCGGCAACCTCCGTCGATGGTCACTAGTCGACCAGCGTCGATGCCACGCGTGTTGACCAGATAGTCCTTGGCGCGATCGGCGCGTGCCTGTGCTTCACCCTCGCAAGATCCGTAGGCGATGATGTAGCCCTGAGAACCTGGCTGGTTCTGCAGTTGGATGGCGTAGTTGTCGAGACGGGCTTTCTCATCATTGAACTTGATGTTGCCATACTCGTCAAACTTCACCGCTATTGGTTTTTCTGGTTTGACCTGCGTGCTGCACGAGGCTGTCTTCGCGCAGGACGGATCAAGTCCACCGAGCTCAACCGTTGCCGTTACTGTCTGGCCACCGAGTCCGGCAGTGTCCACCGTAATGGACGACGTGCCCTGGCCGCTGCTGATTGTGCCGGTCGAGACGGTCCAGTTGTACGTTACGTTCATGTCACCAGCGCCGGAAGCGTTGAAGGTGATCGGCGCACCCAGCTCGACGTCCGCCGGACAGCTTACTGATACTGTCGGACAAGGAGGTACGCAACCTATGCACTCGGCGATGGTCACCGTGGCCGTACCCGGCACAATGTGTCCGTTGCCGTCGTTGACGCTAACGGTCGCGGTATAGCTTCCCGGTTGTTGTCCTGAAAGATCCCACTGGACTGTCTTGCCTTCGCCAGACAGCGTGCCGCCGGTAACTGACCAGGTGTAAAGCAGCGTGTCGTTGTCCTGATCGGTGTAGGCGGCAATTAATTCTACCGATCGGCTGGCGCTAGCCGAACAACTAGGAGAACTAGTTCCCGGCGGGCACGGTAGCGTGATCGAAGCCATCGACGAAGTGACCGAGCCTACCGGCGCGTACGTTACCGGTGCCACAGGGGCGAGCCTCGGATTCCTGTGACCAACCCAGAACTGGAAGATAAAGCCGTTAGGGTCATCCGAGAAGTGGAAGCCGATAGGTGCGCCACCGCTCGTCGCCGGTCGAGTCGTCCCAGGAACAATGACGATTCCTCGGGCCGGCACAAACACGCCCGACAGATTCGAAATCGCTGTGTTGAAATCCGCCTGGTTGAAATGCCCCGCATCCTGCTGGTTCATGTGACGACGATAAGCCGCGCCAATTCCCCACCAGCGGGCCGGATAAATCCTAATGCCGCCAAGGGCGTCCACCGGATTGTTGTTGAAAGCGTTCGGCGTCCTGCTGCCCGCGTACATCGTCGAACGTACTTCGCCGATCAACTGGAAGTGCTTGTTAACCGAGTAATCAAATCCCAATCCTGACAAAAATTCATCCGGACGATCGAGCAGCACGGCATCACCCATAGCCTTGCTCTTCGGGTTGCTGTTCAGGATGTAACCAAGGTTGGCTGAAACGTTAACATGTTGGCTGAGTCGTCCGGAGACGAACCCAACTAAACCAAAGTCTCCGAGTTGGGCTCCCCCACCCGAGCCTCGCTGCAATTGCCTGAAGCCTGAGGCATCATCTGCGTTGTCCGGCCACCAGCGGTAGAACGGAATGATTCCCACGCCCAGCGCACTGTTCGGACCAGTAAACCTGATCTTCGCTCCCACCACGTGATCCGTAAAACTTGATTCGCCGTAGAGCCGGCCGATGAAAGGTGCGTCCGGTAAATACGATGGCGCAATCGTGAAAGTTGTGGGCACTAATAGCGGCGACTGCGAGTTGGCATTCACCGGCGGATTACAATTGCCGGTTAAAGCTGTGCAGGGCAATACCGTCGTGGCCAGCACTATACCTGGCAGGATGCTACCGACCACTGAGCCCATGCCCGGAAAGTTTGAGGCGGAACCGAAACTTCCATTGCCGCCAAACGGCGTACCTATCCGGCTCACAAACGGCGGCGCGATGGCGTTACCAGTCAAGCCAAAGTTTGGCCCAGTGCCGCCGATGAACGGAAACTGCACGAAGGGCTGGCCGCCTACGTTGCAAGGCGGTCCTGCCGGCCGAAACACGGCTCCCGATATATCGTTGGGCCCACTCACTCGCTGCGGCGCCAGGATGATCGCCGGTCCGGAGCAGAGCAATGAAGCGCCGAAAAATAGCTGTGAGTTTGGCAGGTAGAAGCTCGACAGATTCTGCGGGTTGTTTACCTTGACGCCGCGGTAGCCGTTCGTCTTGTAGAACAGTTCCACATGGTCGTTCAAGCCTATGTTGAAGCTCAATGGCGTGTCCACTATGTCTACGTTCCCCGGATCGCGATCATAATTGCTGTACGCGACACTGAACGTAAACTCGCCCCGCCGTATCGTGTCTCCATCATAGACCGTGAACAATCCGGTCGGCCCTCCTACCGGACCGCCGGTGCCCACTGTCGGAGCTTGATTACGCGGATCCTGTGGCAATCTCAAAGTCTGCGCCGACACTGTGAGACTTAACATGGCAGTAACAAGCGCGGCTATAAGGGCTATGGTTGCGCGTTTCATCAAGGTCCTCCTGCAGAGTGTTTAGAGTCTGATTGCCACCGTTGACAGCGTGAGAAGTCTGAACATCACTCTACCCGCGATTAGGTGGCAAAACTTAAAGCGCCACACTTATACGAAAAGAGGGCTTTAGTGTCAATCCTAAAGGCTCCGCGGTCCCAGACCACCTGGCCCAGCGGCTTCTGATGGCCGAACAATCAGTGAGCGGCTCTGGCTCGTAAAGGGTCACGAAAAAGCGAAACGGGCAGCGCTCCCGTAGAAGCACTGCCCGTTGCGGAAGGTTCGCGCCTTTGATTACCAGGACGCGACTGTCTTTGGTTATTCGTCCCTGCGACCGCGACGAGTTCGACGGTGTGGCGCAGGCGCTTTCTTACAAGCGGGACAAGGCGACACGGCATTGTCGGTGCTGGCCGCCGGCGCCGTTGCTCCAGTGGGCACGACCCAGAGTTCAACCTTCAACTCTGGCATGCAGCCACCGTCGATCGTTACCAGTCGGCCGGCGTCGATACCGCGCGTATTGACCAGGTAGTCCTTGGCGCGATCGGCGCGAGCCTGTGCTTCACCCTCGCATGATCCGTAGGCAATGATGTAGCCCTGCGAACCTGGCTGGTTCTGCAACTGGATGGCGTAGTTGTCGAGTCGGGCCTTTTCATCGTTGAACTTGATGTTGCCATACTCGTCAAACTTCACGGCCGGCGGATTTGGAGCCTTAACTGAGGTGGTGCACGAAGCAGTCCTCGAGCAGGACGGATCAAGTCCACCAAGCTCTACGGTTGCCGTTACGCTCTGGCCACCGAGTCCAGCGGTGTCGACTGTTATGGAAGACGTGCCCTGACCGCTGCTGATAGTGCCGGCCGAGACTGTCCAGTTGTACGTTACGTTCATGCTTTCAGCACCGGAAGCGTTGAAAGTAATCGGCGCTCCCAGGTCAACATCAGCCGGACAGCTCACTGACACAGTCGGACATGGCGGCTTGCAATCCGTGCATTCCGCAATGGTTACCGTGGTGGTGTTCATTGCTGTGTGTTGATTGCCGTCGTTCACCGTAGCTGTCGCTGTGTATGTTCCTGGTTGGACGGCTGAAAGATCCCAATTAACTTCTCGACCGTCACCACTTAAGGTGCCGCCGGTAACCGACCACGTATAGAGCAACGTGTCGTTATCGGGGTCAACCCCAACGGCGGTTAAAGTTGCCGAGCGAGTAGCGCTCGTCGGACAAGTAGGTGAACTGGTCCCCGGCGGGCACGGTAACGTGATCGAAGCTACAGATGCGGAAACAGTAACCGACGGCGCCTGATTTGGTGGCGGCGGCGGAACCCGAGGATTGCGATGACCGGCCCAGAACTGGAAAATGAAACCGTTAGGATCATCCGAAGCATGGAAACCGGCGGGGAAAGTCTGATTAAAGTGACCTTGATCCTGCTGGTTCATGTGACGACGATAGGCCGCGCCAATTCCCCACCAGCGGGCCGGAAAGATCCTGATGCCGCCAAGAGCGTCCACCGGATTATTGTTGAACGCGTTCGGCGTCCTGCCGCCCGTGTACATCGTCGAACGTGCTTCGCCGATCAGCTGGAAGTGCTTGTTGACCACATAGTCAAATCCCAATCCTGACAAAAACTCATCCGGACGATCGAGCAGCACCGCATCACCCATGGCCTTGCTCTTCGGATTGCTGTTCAGGATGTAACCAAGGTTGGCCGATACGGTCACATGCTGGCTCAGGCGCCCGGCGATGAACCCAACCAAACCAAAGTCCCCGAGTTGGGCTCCCCCACCGGAGCCTCGCTGCAATTGCCTGAAGCCTGAGGCATCATCCGCGTTGTCCGGCCACCAGCGGTAGAACGGAATGATTCCCCAGCCCAGCGCATCATTCGGACCGGCAAACCTGATCTTCGCTCCCACCACGTGATCCGTGAAACTTGATTCACCATATAGGCGACTAATAAATGGCGCATCCGGCAAGTAGCTCGGAGCAATGGTGAAGGTATCCGGCACGAATATCGGGTTAGTGGTAAGGGTCGCGGGAATGGTGTGGCCTGATAGCACTATGCCCGGAAGAATGCTGCCGACCACTGAGCCCATGCCCGGAAAGTTTGAGGCGGCACCGAAACTTCCATTGCCGCCAAACGGCGTGCCTATCCGGCTCACAAACGGCGGCGCGATGATGTTACCAGTCAAGCCAAAGTTTGGCCCAGTGGCGCCGATGAACGGAAACAGCCGGAAGGGCTGGCCACCTACGTTGCAAGGCGGTCCTGCCGGCCGAAATAGTGGGCTGAAACCTGTCAGCGCAGTTGAACCACTCACCCGCTCAGGCGGAAGTATCGCTGCCGCTCCACTACACAAAAGCGTAGCGCCGAAAAATAGCTGTGAGTTTGGCAGGTAGAAGCTCGACAGATTCTGCGGGTTATTTACCTTGACGCCGCGGTAGCCATTCGTCTTGTAGAACAGTTCCACATGGTCGTTCAAGCCTATGTTGAAGCTCAATGGCGTGTCCACTATGTCTACGTTCCCCGGATCGCGATCATAATTGCTGTACGCGACACTGAACGTAAACTCGCCCCGCCGTATCGTGTCTCCATCATAGACCGTGAACAATCCGGTCGGCCCTCCTACCGGACCGCCGGTGCCCACTGTCGGAGCTTGATTACGCGGATCCTGTGGCAATCTCAAAGTCTGCGCCGACACAGCGGCACTTAACACAAAAATGGTCAGCGCGGATAAAAGCGCCCTCGTTGCGAGTCTCATCGCAATCCTCCTGCATAACGAATATAGAAGTTTGTTTTGAATGCCAACGTCGATAGTTGTAAGTTCTACCATTAGAACCAATCTAGTTAGCGCAAGACCAGAGACACCCAAATTTCGATCTCAAGGTCACACGTCGCTGCCAGGAACTCCAGGCATCTTCACGTCAGTGATACCGCTCCCTAAAAGCATTGGCCCAAGCTAAGATTTATTCACACAATGGGGGGCACGGAATCATGCCAGACCATACCCTACCAGTTAACGGAAATCAAGACTTTTTCACTATTTAGCTCTATTTCTTTATGTCTTTTCCGTCACGCATATATCCCGCGCATGCGCGTGTCATAGGCCACCCGGTCTATAGCCAACATATAGGCTGCGGTGCGGGTGTCGACCGAATGCGCATCCGCATAACGGCAAAGATCATTAAAGCTCGCGACCATTGTTTCCTGTAGTCGCTGGTTGACGATATCTTCCCGCCAAAAATATCCCATTCTGTCCTGGACCCACTCAAAGTAGGAGACGGTCACGCCCCCGGCGTTCGCGAGAATATCAGGGACCACAAAGATTCCCTTCTCATGCAATACCTGATCCGCCGCAGCCGTCGTGGGCCCGTTCGCGCCTTCGGCAAGGACCTTACATTTGATCTGGTCGGCGTTCTGCGACGTTATCTGGTTCTCAGTCGCAGCGGGCACCAGCACGTCACACTCCAACTCCAGCAGCTCGCTGTTCGTCACCCGTTCCACGCCCGGATAGTCTTCGAAGGAGCGGGTGGTATGCAGGTGTTTTAGCGCGGCGGGAATATCAATACCGTTCGGGTTGTAGATGCCGCCATGAACGTCGGAAATGGCCACCACTTTATATCCTGCTTCGTGAAGCAACTGCGCGCCGATTCCGCCAACGTTCCCCGATCCCTGCACGACAACTCTCGTCGATTCCGGCACCATCCGAAACCGCTTAATAGCTTCGTTAATGACAAACAGAATTCCGCGCCCGGTTGCTTCACGCCGTCCGGAAGACCCGCCAAGATCGATAGGTTTCCCCGTCACTACTGCGGTTACGGTATGCCTGGCGTGCATGGAATATGTATCCATAATCCACGCCATTGTCTGCTCATTTGTGTTCATGTCCGGGGCCGGCACATCTTTCTCAGGCCCAATAAAGTCGAGCAGTTCGGAGGCGTAGCGCCGGGTCATTCTCTCCAGCTCACCGATTGACATCTGCTGAGGGTCGCAAATAATTCCGCCTTTGGCGCCGCCAAAAGGAACATTGACCACGGCGCATTTCCACGTCATCCAGGCAGCCAGCGCACGCACTTCGTCCAGATTTACATCCGGTGAATAGCGAATGCCGCCCTTGGCCGGTCCACGGGCGAAGTTATGCTGCACGCGATAGCCCTCAAAGACCTGAATCCGGCCCGAGTCCATCCGCGTCGGTATGTATACCTTGAGCTCCCGATTAGGGACGCGCATGACCGCATACAAATCTGCGTCGAGGTGGAGCAACTGGGCCGCTCGATCAAAGCGCGACATCATCGACTCAAACGGGTTCTCTTCTTTTATCTCGCGGATGTCGTCTACGTAAACTGTGCTTGGCATACTGGCCATAGACATATCGGGCTCCTCAAAAAGTGCATCGAAACTTTCCACTCATCGTGGCGGCGTGAATCAATAGGCTACAACTGCAATGGCCCTTCATCAGACACGTCAGGTTTTGGTTGTTGGTCCAGGACCTCATTCATCGCGCCACTGCGAAACCCCTGAAGGTCGAGCGTCACATACTTAAAACCCAGTTCGCGAAAGCGCCGGGCCAAATCCTCGACTACCTCTAAACGCAATGCTCGCGGCATCTCCGCGGGAGCAATTTCCAACCGAACAAGACTGTCGTGGTGGCGCACGCGAAACTCCCTGAAGCCGAGCTCGCGTAGAATTTCTTCTCCTCGATCCACGATTGAAAGTCGTTCGATAGTTACCGGGACACCATATGCGATTCGCGACGAAAGGCAAGGACTAGCGGGTTTGTCCCAGGTTGGCAGAGCAGCTCTATGGCTCAAGAGGCGGACCTCCGCTTTTGACATGCCAACTTCTATAAGAGGACTTCGCACACCGTGCGCGTTGGTTGCAGCCCGTCCTGGGCGGAAGTCGGTGAGGTCATCACAGGTTGACCCGTCGACAATGAACTCTATTTCCCGAACCCGCGCTACACCCTCGAGCTTCTTATATAGTTCGTCCTTGCAGAAGTAACAACGTGTGGGACCATTTGCAGTGTAGTTAACATCTTCCAACTCATCGGTCGTGACTACTTCCCTGCGAAAGCCGAATTGTTGGGCCAGACTCATGGTCTGCTCGCGCTGCTGCACGGACAAACTCGCCGACTCTCCAGTTATGCAAAGCGCGTTTCCACCAAGTTCCGAATTGGCCACGTAGGCGAGGTAAGTACTGTCGACGCCACCAGAGAAAGCCACCAGCACTGAACCCATTTCGCGAAACAGGTCACGTAGTTTTTCTTCTTTGGCCAGCGCGATGTGTGCGACGCTATGTTGGCCGGCAACTCTCGTTTCGATGTCTTTAACCAGTGAACTGCTCAACGGTTTTGGTTCTCCGAGAATAAAGACACGTGCGCCCTGTGCGTTCGAGTTCTTTAAATAGAATGATGGGATTGCGATGGCAATGTTATCGCAAGCATCAAGATGAGTGCAACCGGCATCTCAGCATTGAAGCGCGTAATTGGCAAGTCTCAATTTTGGACGCAAGTAGTTTTGCCATGTTAACATCCACATCTCCTCAGATATCGCTTTCCACTCCTGTTACGAATTTGTTTTCATGACTGAGCAGCAACCAGGAACGATGGCTTCATGGTCGCGTTTTGCGGCGTTTGCGGCAGCGGTGTGTTTGCTCTTTTTTGCCGGCAGCGTGACCCAGGCACAAACTGACGATCCTTTCGGCGATGGCTCCGCTGACCCGGTGAAACTATTTGAACGCGGGCAGAATGCGCATGCTCACGGCGACCTTCTCAAAGCGTTAGAGTTTTACGAAGAAGCTATCAAGGTGCGGCCGGAATTTGCTGAAGCGGAATTCCAAAGAGGAAGCGCGCTGGTTGGCCTCGGGCGTTTGCAGGAAGCTGAGTCCGCTTTGCGACGCGCAATAGAACTAAGAAAGGACTGGTCACTACCCTATTCGACGCTGGGCGCGTTGCTCGTCAGACTCAATCATGATTCAGATGCCGAGACTGTTTTGCGTCAGGCGATCAAGCTCGACAAACAAGACAACCTGGCGCTTCGAATGTTGGCCGACATTCGCTTGCGAGGGGGCGACGCAAAAGAAGCTCTGGAACTAGCCCGTCGGGCGACGAATGACGCGAACGCGCCAGCCTCGGCCTGGTTCCTACGCGCTATGGCTGAACGCGCCACCGGCAACAAGGTTGCCGCCCTGACGAGCTTTGATCGAGTGTTACAACTCGACCCTGCAAACCTTCCCGCCCTGATAGAGCGTGCCGAAATACGTATTGGCGCTGGTGACAACGAGCGCGCGCTGGCAGACCTCAAGACCGCAGAGTCATTGAATAAGAGAGACAAAGCGACTGCTTCCCGGCTGGCGGCAGACTACGAATTAGCCGGCAAGCCTGACGATGCGAAGCGAGTCGCCGAGGCGGCCGGAGTGACTCCGGCCGCACCAGTTTCAAGCGATGGCACTCTCAAGGTTGTGGGCACTCCAGAGGAAATAGCAGCGGCTAACAGCGAAGATCCGGCTGTGTCTCTCAAGGCTCTCGAGAACCTGCTGGAAAAGAATCCAAACAACGCCATGCTTCTGGCCCGATTGGGCGTCGCTTATCGCACCGTCGATGCGAGCCGTTCACTTGATTACTACAAACGCGCAGCTGCGAAGGAACCGGCAAACCCTGACTACGCCACCGGCTACAGCTCGGCACTGGTGCAAGCCCGCCGTTTTGGCGAGGCTGCTGTCATTCTCCGTCGCGTGACTCAGGTTGCTCCCGACAACTATGTAGCCCACGCCAATCTTGCTACTGCTTTGTACGAACTCAAGCAGTTCCCTGCCGCCGTTGCTGAGTACGAATGGTTGCTGAAAGCGAAACCGGATTTGCACGTCGCATATTATTTCATTGCCACGGCCCATGATTATCTTGGAGAATACGACCAAGCGCTGGAAGCCTACGAAAGTTTTCTCGCCCGAGCCGACGCCAAAGCAAATCAACTCGAGCTCGAGAAAGTTAAATTGCGGCTGCCGTCTTTGCGCCGGCAGATTCAATTAGGCCAAGGCGTAAAGCGAAAGTCTGATACGGAACATTAACCCTGACACTGGAACTAAAATGGCACTCACGCGGATTAAGCGTCCCACGATTCTAAGTACTCCGGTCGTACTTCTGTTCGTGGCGCTGTTTGTACCCGCGGCGAAAGCTCAGGAACCTCGGGCACTCGATCAAACCGCGCCACCTCCGGCAAAAGTCATATCGCACGAGGAACGCACCCAACTCAACCAGGCGAAAGACGAGAAGGCGCGTATCAAGTTATCAATCGAACTGGCAGAAACCCACCTTGCTAGCGCTGAGAACCACACTTCGCAGCAACAATATGAAGGCGCCGCTGCCGAAGCCGGGAAGTATTGGGCCTTGATCGAAGACGCGCTCGGCTTTATGAAGACGGTTGAACGCAAAGGCAACAAGCGACGGGATCTATACAAGCGTTTGGAGCTGTCACTTCGAGCCCACGGCCCAAGATGGGCAACTATTCGCCGTGGCACGCCCGCTGAATACGCTGTATGGATCAAAGAGATTGAAGAGTTTGCGCGGAATGGTCGAACCGAAGCGTTGAATTCCTTTTACGATAACACCGTTATTCGCGGCGGCTCAGACAAGTCGCCCGACGCAAAAAACAAGGTGCTGGACAAACCTTAAACCATTCGAAATCAAATCTTATGATAGCCCGTACCCCGATCCTTTTACTGACAGCAGTTCTCACCGTCTCTCTCTATACGCTGACCCCAGCCCATCAAGCCCGCGAGCACCTAACGCCGGAAGAGATAGAGCTGGTCAAAGATGCTCAGCTACTCGATAAGCGGATCGACGTTTTCATCAAAGCCGCTGATCGACGAATGTTGGTATTGAGTAGTGGCGGTCCGGACACAACTACCACCAAGCAACTGAAGAAGGATTCTGAGACCTGGGGAGAACTACCGAAAGGATCTCGCGCCGAACTCATCGGCGACATCGCGCGAATTTTTGACGAGGCGATCACCAACATCGACGACGTCAGCTCGCGGGATGAAAAAAACCCGCTGATTCCAAAGTCTCTGCGCAAGTTGGCGGCAGCCGCCTCACGGATCGTAGAACTCTTGAAGCCAGTCGAGGCGCAGGCAAAGAGTGACGAAGAACTGAGCAGCTTCGATCAACTTACCGAAAATGCCGAGTCAATTCTTCAGGCGGCAAACAAGCTGCCAGCGCCGACCGCTGCTGAGAAGAAGGGGAAGAAGCCGTGAGGGTAAAGAAGGAAGAGATTTTCCATTTGTCATTTGACATTTCTCATTTGTCATTTGAAGAACTTCAGCGGAAATTGAAGTTCATCTAGCGGAGCGACTCAACCTTACGCTCTGGTCGCCAGGTGCAACTTTCCTTTCAAATGACAAATGAGAAATGTCAAATGACAAATGGAAAATCTCTTCCTACTGACTCCTAACCCGCCACTCCCACGCTACCCGCGACGGCTCTTCCGCATCTCCGCGCTGACTTGTTTTGCTTCCTGATCGAGAGCGGTGCCGGCACTCGCTTCATCACCCTCTTCTTTGGCAGTCGCCGCAGACTTCAGCCGTGCGGACGTCTCGCCCACCGCGAAAAGTTGAAACTCAACCTTCGCTTCAGTCTTATCAACGCCACCAGATCCCACCCCCGTCGCCCGTCCCAGAAAGCCGCCAAGTTTCTTAGCCGCCGATGCCTTCAGCCCGGTCAGATCTGTATAAAGAATGAAGTCGCATTGTTTTGCCTTTGCTTCAGCCTCAGCTTCGCGCGGTGAAAGTGCATTCAAAGGAACGGCTTCAACACCGTCGCCTTGCAGTTCTCCAATGAGGCGCTGGCGCAGTGACTCCTGGGAAACTCCGCGATCGGTTTTATTGTTAATCTGGACCACGCCTACGCGAATGGCACCCGACGCCTTTGCGTTACTCGTGCTTGACGCATTGCTTCGATCGTCTGCAGCCGGCTGCTGATTGTTTGACATCTGCATCACGTCTGCTATGGACGGCATTGCGTACAACTCCTGCGAGCTCGCTGCTTCAACATAACCCGCGGGAATATCAAACAGGGCCGCATCAAGCGGCTCCCGGGAAAGTTCTACAACTTCTTTAGTAGAGCTGAAGGCCACCCTGCCATCCGGACCGTAGGAGGTGGTTGTTTCCTGGAGCGCATAGCCGGTTCGCGCCGCGCCCTGCCGGTTAAAGCGGACGACATCGTGGCAGCCGCCTCGCGCCGGGGGAACACCCATGGCCGCGCGGCCCCCCAAATCGCAGTTAAGACCAAACGAAAAATCTATGTACCAACCATCCGTTTCCACCCGCTGCTTGACCTGACTACAAGCATCTGGCGACGACTCAACGATCATGCTTGTCTTAACGTGACGAGCCTGGAAACCAAACATCTCCTTGCGCTCGCCGGTATCGACCGCGTTCGTTGTATAAGTAATGACGCCGCCATTTCGCGAAGGTTCAACTACCGGGCGCGCCACTTGTCCGGAACTTGGCGGAGCGTCCGCGGTCTCCATCGGCGTGATGACATACTTTTTCGCACTGTCGCTGATCTGAATAGTTCGCTTGAGGTCGCACTGGGTAACGTTAATTATGTCTCGGCCATAACCAATCTTCATTTCGGTGCGTTCACGCGCGCCTTTGAGCATCGTTGTATTTTCCATCGAGTGCCCGGAGGTGGTTGTGCGATAAGTAATCTTCAGATCATTCCGCGCTGGTGGCGCGGCGGCCGGCCGGTTCGGTCGTCGTTGCGCTATCAGGGCGGACGAAGAAATGAATAACAAAACCAAGGCAATCGGTATGTGTATTCCCCAAAACCTTTTTCTCATTGAGTCTCTCCTTGTTTGATACTTAGTTTGTGAAGCTGTTATTTGCTCGCTAGATTGTTAACGCGCAAAGGAACGACGAAGAGTTCACCTATTGCAAACAACTCTCTTGGAGTGCGGTGACCTGTCACCGCTTTTGCCTTGGGCGGCTTGACGCCCATATCTGTGCGCGGTTTCCAGAAACGGTGGTCGCGACTGGTCGCGACCGACCAAAGCGGTGACAGGTCACCGCACTCCAAAATTAGTCGCGCGCTTTCTTCAGTGTCTCAGTGGCGCGATTAATTGCCTCGACTATGCGACCCAAAGCCTCTGCCGCATTGGTCGTATTTCGATCGTCAAGGGCCTGACGAAAATCAGGCAGCGGTTGTGCCGCATAACCCGTGTATGTCCCCGGCGCATAAATCTGGTGGACATACCAATTACGCCCGCGCAGCCCGCGTTCATCCGTTAATGATCGCTCGACGGCCAGCAACGCATCATTGATGCGCTTCAACCTCGCCACGGCGCGAGGGTGACGATCATTTGCCTCAACACGCGTGTGCTCGATCTCTACGACAGTTTCCTGCCGCGCTTTCTCAACGCGCTCGGCCTCATCCGAAAAACTCTGCAGCGCTTTATTCATCGGCTTCTCGTCGAGAGCAGCGGCAAGCTTGCGACGTCGCGCAATCTTCATACACTGGTCGAAGAATTCACGCACCTGCCAGGCATAATCACGATAGTCGAGTGGTAGCCCGGCCGCATCCGCGAGGCGCATCGCCACCGTTCCCCAAAGTTGAGCCGCTGCTACGTGGTAGACAAAGCCCGGATCACCGAAGTGACTCATCCAATAGAAAGAATCATAAGAGGAGTGATAGACACCATAGTCGCCGCCAAAGCCCATGTCGCTGGCCGGCACTCCCAGGTGTTGTAAGAAGGGCGTGAAGTCTGAACCCGATCCGAGGGCCCCGATGCGCGCCTCGGCAATCGTCGTGTCCGATCCCATCTCCGCGTTTGTAAGCTCCGGGTTAGGCTCATCTTCGCGCGCGCGTTCCTGCCATCGCTGATAAACAGACTGGCCACTCTTTGGATCCTTCACGTCGCGGGTCGCGCCGCGAATTAGTTTCCACATTGAAGGCACTGAAGATGCTCCAAAATTCGGACCGGAAACTGCCGCATCCATGTTGAGGTAGGCGACTGCTTTCTGTTGCAACTCCGCGGCGTTATCTTCAGCCCATTCGGTGGAACCCAAAAGGCCATACTCTTCACCGTCCCAACTGGCCATTACCACCGTGCGTCGCGGTTTCCACCCCTTCTTCAACAAAGATCCGAAAGCACGCGCAGCCTCGAGCATTGCGGTCGTACCACTGTTTGGATCGACAGCTCCAAAGACCCAGGCATCGCGGTGATTGCCCATAATTACCCAACGGTCCTTTTCTTCGTCACCATCAATCCGCGAGATCACGTTCCAGATTTTTCGCACTTGATAGTCCATCGACGTTTTCAAGTGCACGCGCACATAATCCGTTCCGCCAACGTGATAAGGAAACGGCAACCCGCCCTGGAAACCTTTCGGCCTTACCGGACCGCGCAACGGTTCCAACAACCGCCTTGCATCACCATATGAAATCGGCTGGACCGGAATACGTGGCAGCGTTTTCACTTCTTCCAGCTTCAGTCGCGGCACACCAGGTATCGCCGGCTTGCCCGGCGTTAAAGGATCGCCGGGCGCGGTCGACAAAAATTGTACCGAGCCGCGTTGAGCCGAATACGCGGGACGCCAGGGGCCCTTCGGATAAACATCGCCTTGCGCGTAGCCATCATCTGCCGGGTCGGAATATATGATTAACCCAACGGCGCCGTGTTGTTCCGCGACTTGCGCTTTCACCCCACGAAAAGAGTTGCCGTAACGCGCGATCGCAATCTTGCCGGTCACGTCAATGCCAAGTTTTTTTAGCGCTTCATAATCAGGAGGCAAACCATAGTTCACATAAACTAAGGGCGCGGTCACATCGCCGCTGGGGCTGTAGCCATTGAAGAGCGGGACGATTTTTGGGTTGGACGATGATGGATCCTCGGCGATAACCGGTTCTTTCACAGTGAGCTTTTCGAGCCGGGGCCGGGTCAGTTCGACAATGCTGGGCTGTTTCGGATAGGGCAGCAACACCTCATACTCTTTAAGCTCCGCGGCAATGCCATAGCTGCGTATCTGGTCGCGAACATATATCGCGGTCGTGTAATCCTCTTTGGTCCCGGCTACGTGCGGCTCTGCCGTCAGCCGGCGTAGATGTTCTCGAGCCGAAGCCGGCGCCGGCAGGGCGCGAAATTCGTCTTCCCAACGGCGCTCCTCACTTGATCCGGCGGGTGTGAAACCATCTAGAACTATTGCCTGCCCTCCGGAACTCTGCGATAAAACTGGGCGGAGATTTGCGGAAGTGCTTAGAAATGCAAGCGCCAGGAAACCGGCGACCAGGCTGCGGATGGATCTCATTTTATCGTTTCCCTCAATTCCAACGGTTCAGATATTCGTGTGAACAATGATCGTTACCAGATCGTAAACTGAAGTCATCGGCAGCGAAAGGACGCGCATCTATGGACAGCAGATATTATCCCGGCGTTGAAGCGGATGTCTTCAAACTAGTAGCTGAACTTCGTACTATTTTTGATCAGGATTATGAAGTGCAAACGATGCACGTTTCGTCTACCACAGTTTTGCAAGCGCGCAAGTCTAGCACGTTGCGCGATCTTACCGGGCTCTCGTCGGCGCTGACCATTAAGATCACGCCGGAAGCGGGTGGCACGCGCGTGGAGATGGGTATGCAGAAGTGGTTAGACAAGGCAGCCGTTGCCGCAGTGGCAGTGCTGATTTCCGCCGGACTTCTGCTCGCTTTGCCGGCGCTCGGAGCTTACTGGCAGTACAAGCTCACAGAAGATGCCTGGAGAATAGTTGAAGCACACCTCGCCGGCAAAGCTGGTGGCTACGTTCCGCCATTACCCGGCCGCTGCGGCAGTTGCGGCGCTGCGAACACTGTCGACGCGAGCTTCTGTTCTGCCTGCGGAGCAAACTTCAAAGTGGCAGCTTGTCCCTCCTGCGGCGCCACGCCCAAAGATCCTTCATCGCGATTCTGCAATCAATGCGGGAGCAAGTTGACATCGTCGTCAGTGCTGCTGATGCAGTTTGAATCTCATTCACACCGTGGCTTTAGCCCGGTGATTTCCCGCGTCACGAAACAGGGAAACCGTTTAAACGGTTTCTCATTACTTTTAGGAAATGCGACACCGCGCTAAAGCGGCGGTGTGAATGAGAACCAGAGCAAACTGCATCACATCCTCGCATTACTGTTATTGACTTGCCTGGACGATCGTCGTATCGTTCCGCCGCCCGAACAGTTCGAGCTCGTTCACTGCGTCTGGGATCTGCCTGGGTTTTCTACTTCGCGCTCTGGTTTCTTCGAAATTCAACTGGGTACTGATAGTTCACATGGGTCCTACGATCCGTCTTTGTTCGGAGCCGCAACCGCAGTCGACTCCCGTCGGCACCGACTGCACAATCAATCGAATGTCAAAAACCAAACTCCTGGAGGTGTTTGTTTATGAAGAAGTCTCTCCTGCTCGTCGCTGTAACGTTGCTGATCTCGGTTTCTTCTCAAGTCTTTTCGCAGGAACCTGCGATGCCGGGACCGCCCAAGGTTCTGTACATCGTGAAAGAAGACATCAAGCCCGGAATGATGGGCGCACACAACATACATTCCGCCAATTTTGCCAACATCTTCAGAATGATGGGCACGCCCAACCATCGCATCGCAATGATTCCGGTCGCTGGGAGTGAAAACGAAGTTATCTATATCACCGGAACCGAATCGTTCGCGAAACTTGAAACCATTCTTAACAACACTGACAAGATGCTGGGTGGTGCGAGCGGTGCCGCGAAGACTGAACTGGACCGGCTTAACAAAGAAGAGCCGGTGTTGCATGCAGGCATGCGCGATATGTTCACACTGTTTCGACCAGAGTTGAGTTACAACCCGGGTGTCGATATACGCACGATGCGCTACTTCTCAATCACTACGCTTCGCGTCCGGCCTGGTCATGATGCACAGTTTGCCGAATACGCACAGAAGCTGATCAATGCCGCTCGAAAAGCGAAACTTGACAATTACCACACAGCCATTTTCCAGGTCATCTCGGGAGCGCCGGCTGGAACCTACCTGCTTTTCAGACCGATGAAGTCTTTGAGCGAGTTGGATGATCAGGTTGGCATGAGAGTCCGGGCCGGGATGGGCAACGACGAGCGGCGAGATCTCGACAAGGAAGCAAGCGACGTGTACCTGTCGAGCGAAACCAGCACTTACGCGTTTGCCCCGGACATGAGTTATGTGGAAAAGGAATTTGCGGCGGCCGATCCGGCTTTCTGGAATACCAAACCCGCGATGATGGCCAAACCAAAACCGAAAAAGAAAATGGCGAAGCCAGTAGCCCCGCCACCACCAACCGACTAGACAAGTAATCTTGCATCAGCAGCCGTGAACGAGCGGATGTTCGCGTTCGTTCGCGGCTCTTCTATAACTCTATAAACAAAACCGGGGGTTGCCTCAAAAGTCCTCGTAGAAGGTAGTTCTCAAGAATCGGAATTGAATTGAACTCCGAAGGAGTAGGCTAACTTCAGCCCAGGACTGGGGCCCCGCGCGGGCAGCCCGCGTGGGGTGGAAGATTCACCCAGGGTAGGAAACCCTGGGCTAAAGCTAGCCAACACCTTCGGTGTTAAGTCTCGTCCAGAGTTTTTGGGCAAAGCGGCCGGGCAGTAGCCCGACTGTTACGGAGAGCCCCACGCCGCCAGATCTTAATCGTGCCTTAATGCTCGCACCGGATCGATGCGTGCGGCTCGTGCGGCGGGATAAAGTGCAGCGAGGATTGAAACGATTAACGCGAAGAGAATGGCTCCTATTGAAAGCCAGGGTGGCAGGAAGAAGAAGTCAACAAACGAGGCGCCGTTTGGTTTCAAGAAGAATCGATAGGCGAGACGATTAGCGATGGCGTCGACCGCCCAGGCTGAGAGCACGCCGATAACTCCTCCGACTATCCCCAGCACCGCGGCCTCAACAAAAAAGATCAATTTGATCTCGCGGTCTTCGGCGCCGATTGCTTTCATGATCCCGATCTCGCGCGTGCGCTCGAGAATCGACATGATCATCGTGTTGGCTATCCCGAATGAAGCCACCAGCAGAGAGATTCCTCCCAGCAATCCGAGTACGGAATCAATAATCAAAAAGACAGTGCGAAACTGTTCTAACTGATCCACGATCGAGAAACTCACAAAACCCAGTTCCTTGAGACGCTTCCGTACTTCGGTTAAGGCCACCGGATCATCAACTCTGATGATCGCTGAATCGTATCCTTCACTTTCGGAGCTACCCAACGAACCGCTTTCCCGCGCCAGGGCGAGCGCTACCTGGTTCATTGGCCCGCGATGCTCGATCGACCATTGCCGCGCCGCCGCCAGCGGCACATATATCCGCGCCCCCGGAAACAATCCGCGCACACCTCCCTGGCCCGCGCCTTCTTTCACCTGCGAGCTCAAGATACCAACGATGAGAAATTTCTTCGCCACTAGATTGTCGCCTTCCGGCTCAGAAGAAATATCTTCTTCCAGCGGCAGACCAAAGAACGTTGGCGGCCCCGGTTCGGCGTCGTTCCGTTTGTCTGATTCACCAGCGGTGTTGGGCGCAGCGAGAAACTCAATGGTCTTGCCAACTGCATCCGCGGGATTCTCAAAACCAAAATCGCGGGCGAAGGTGTCGTTGACGACAGCCTCATCCGCAGTTGGCGAACTAATCATCCGTCCGGCCAGGAATTCCTTGAAACGAGAACTGGCATTGGGAACCGAGGCGCCGCCAATCGACTCAATTTGCGAATGGCCGTTGGTCCTTACATAAGTGAATAGCATCAGACTGGGCTCGACGTATGCGACGCCCGGGATTTTGGCAATTTCAGCAATCGCGGCGTCATCCAGAATTCGCGTCGGCTTCTCCTCAGGTTTCAAACGCGAACGGCGATCGCGTCGCTCGTTTTCGTTTCTCGCAGAGCTACTCTGGGTTCTGGCCGAGACAAGGTCGCCGAGGTTGCGTCCAAACACCTGAATCTCGTTGAAGAGGTCGAGGGCCTTGAAGCGCGAGAGCATGTTTCGCTGCAGTCCGAGTCCGAACGAAACCATCGTCACAATTACGGCCACACCGACGATCACACCCATGGTCGTTAGTATGGCGCGCAGTTTCGCCTGGCTCAGATTTCGGCTGGCCAGCTTAAGTATGTCGAGAAAGCTCATACGATAAACAAGGGGGAACAGGGGAAAAGGGTAACAGGAAAAAGATGAGTCTTCCCCTTTGCCCCTATTCCCCTTTTACCCCCTTTCACTTTTCCCTTGATCCAAACACATGCCGCACCGCGTCAACTGTCCAATCGGCCAGGCTCGCTGAGACCACTTCAGCGCCGGCGGCGCGCAGTTGTTCAGCCGAAACGGTATTGGTTATTCCCAACGTGCGCATGCCTGCTTGCTGGCCCGATTCAATTCCCGGGGGCGAATCTTCAATTACTAAACACTCGCGGGCCAGTAACGGTTGACGCCGTTCGCCTACTCGCTTTTCGTTCAACCTCTTAAGCGCGGTCAGGTAACAGTCGGGCGCGGGCTTGCAGACATTGACATCTGCGGCGGTCACAATCACAGAAAACAAACTCAGCAAGCGGCTTCGTTCCAGAACGTATTGAATCTCAGTAGGCGATGCCATGCTGGCCAGCCCAAGCGAAAACTGGCGCGACGTGGCTTTGAGAAATGTAACTACGCCGGGAAACAGCGGCAGTTCGTCTTCAATGAACTGGCGATGCCGCACACCTTTCGCTGCCAGCACGATCTTCAAGACATCGTCAGTCAGAGTTTGTTTGGCGCGTTCAAACGCAGCTCGGACAAACGTCTTGTCGTCCATTCCGAGCGCGCCGTAGTAGTCGCTTTCAGTCAGCTCAATTCCCTGCTCGCGCAGGACGTCCTGGTAAGCCGCCATTTGCAGCGGCTCGTCGTCGATGATGACGCCATTGAAATCAAAAAGGATTGCTTGAATCATCGGAATAAGTCTCAGGTCTCAAGTCCCAAGTCTCAAGTCTCGGGGTTGTGGTACACACCTCTCTTCAACTGTAGTTTGAGCCTGCTTGAGACTTGGGACCTGAGACCTGAGACTCTAGTTGGGACTTGGGATCTGAGACTTGGGACTTGGGACTTGAGACCTGGCCTTGGCCGAGCCGTGCGTTTTGATCTTCAAACAACTTCGGCAGGCGCTCGCTCTCGAGCACGTCAAGCCGGCGCAGAACTTCAGCGAGCGAAAGTTCATTTTTCAGGTTAACGCGATAATCCAAATCCGCCCGCAAGCGATCTTTTTCACCCTGCCGGTTCTGCGACATCATGATAATCGGGGCCTGCATCCCGGCTATCACCGCCAGCACCAAATTCAGCATTTGATACGGCTTCGGGTCGAATCCGTTGAAAAGGATGTAAGAGTTGAACAGAATCCAAAAGAGAATTAGACCGATCGAGACGCCGATGAATTTCCAACTGCCGCCAAATTCCGCAATCAGGTCCGCGGCGCGATCGGCCATCGTGGCGCGTTTGCGTTGCTCCTCATTGGCGTTGCGAGAAACGCGCGAGCGAATGAGCTCATCCGTGCGCCTGAGCCGGTCGCTGAGCGCGCCTAACATTCCCAACGCCACGTCCGGGTTTGCGCGCACGAAAGCCAGAAAATTAGGCCGCGGGAGAACCGCCAGCCGGCCGTCCTCAATCACCTTCGCGTCAGCTGATCGCTGGCGCCCGTCAATGATCGACATCTCGCCAAAAAAATCTCCCTGGGCCAACTCAGCAAGCGTTATCTCTTTGTCATCCTCGTCGACAATGCTGATGCGCACGCGGCCACTCTCGATCAGATACATCGCGTCTCCGGTATCGCCCTTGTGGAACAGTTCCGTGCTCGCCGATACGTCTTTAATCGCGAGCAGATTGCGCAGCTCTATTGCGGCCTCGTCAGTCAACGACGAGAAGAGTGGCACTGACCGCAGCGCTTCAAGAGTCATTTGGTTTGACATAGAAACCTTTCCACAGGGGAATAGGTAAAAAGGGAAACAGGAGAACGGGTAAAGAACGAATTATTTCGAAACCGTCCAAGCCGCGCTGGCCTTTCCCGTCGACCCTTTCCCCTCTTTCCCTCTTTCCCCTTTTTCGTTTCCCGCCGGCTTATCCTTCCACAACTCGGCCATCTTTCATCAGAATTATGCGGTCGGAAAAACTGGTAGCGAGCTCGTGATCGTGCGTCACCATTAGTATTGTCAGGGAGTCGTTATCAACCATTTCCCGCAGGAGTGCAAGCAACTCATGAGCGCGCGTCGAATCGACGTTGCCGGTCGGTTCATCTGCCAGCAAAACCCTGGGGTTGTTCGCCAGTGCCCGCGCGATAGCCACGCGCTGTTGCTCGCCCCCGGAAAGTTCGGAGGGACGATGCGTCAAGCGGTCTGCCAGGCCCACTCTTCCAAGCAACTCCTCAGCCCGCTGGCGACGCTGGGTTCCGCGAATTCCGCCAAACGCCAGTGCGAGCCCGACGTTCTCTTCCGCGCTCATTGTCGGAATCAGGTTGAAGTTCTGAAAAATCATCCCGACTGAGTAGCGGCGATAACGCGCCATCTCTTTTTTGCTGAAAGGTCCCAGCGGCTGTGCATTAAAAACCACGTCACCGGACGTTGGGTGATCAAGACCACCGACCATGTTGAGCAAAGTACTCTTCCCGGAACCGGATGTCCCCTGGATTGAAACGAACTCCCCTTCGTCCATCGCCAACGAAACATCGTTGAGCGCAGTGACGCTCGTAGTTCCCATTTGGTAGACCTTCGAAACTTTGCGTGCTTCTAAGATTGACATCATAATTCTGGGCTTTGGGTTTTGGACTTTTGAGCTTTGGACTTTGATCTTTGTTCTTAGGTCTTTGGACTTTGGTCTTTGGTCTTTGGTTTTTGGTCTTTGGTTTTTGGACTTTGGTCTTAGCTTTTTTTGAGATTTGAAATTTCAGATCTCAGATCTCAGATCTCAGAACCTAAGGCCAAACCAAAGACCAAGAACCAAAGACCAAAAACCAAAGTCCAAAGACCTAAGAACAAAGCACAAAGTACAAACCTCAGGACAAAGTCCAAGCCCTAAAACCCAAGCCCCTTCCTACTAACGCGCCACAACTCAAACCGTTCCTCCTGGAACCCTTTCAATAAAATTTCAAACTGTTCGGCCTGCAGGTTTTCGCCGGCCACGAACTGGCGCACTTCCGGATCGTCATATAGCGCCTTTGAGATGATCACGTCGTCGCCGGTCGACAAGCCCTCCAGGCGAGCAGCCATGTTTACGGTCGATCCGAAGTAGTCAAGACGGTCATTCAAAGTTACTGCAATGCATGGCCCGGTATGGACGCCCGCTTTCAGAATTAACGGAGCAACTCCAGCTGCCGGCGCCGCCAACATTTCCTGCGCGCTCAACATCGCTTTCAATGCCGAAGCCGGCCGCCGAAAAACGGCCATCACGGCATCGCCGATTGTTTTCACTAAGGCTCCATCCTCTTCCGCGATGACTTTTTTCAAAACGTCGAAGTGATTCATGACCCGTCCGAAAGCGGTGGCGTCGCCAATCTCGCGATAGAGTTGCGTCGAGTTGCGCAGATCGGTAAACAAGACAGTCAAAGTGCCTACTGAGATTTGCTCTCCGGGTCGCAATGCTTCCGAAGCAAACAAATCACGAAACATCTGCAGGGCGGTGACCTCCGCAGCCGTAGCCGATTGATCGCTCCAGGCCAATCGCTCGAGTATTAACAGTTGTTCGGCGCTTGTTGCATTTTTCAGTTTCAGCAAACTTTGCTGGGCCAGCTTCAGTTCCTCAACCGGCCAACCTGTTTCTCCAATCGTTACGCTTGCCGTCGGCTGCCCAGCATCAGTCACAGTCACGTCCTGTCCGCCCGAGAGTTCCAGCGCGCGCAGGCGATATCGCCCCGCTTCAAGCGGCAGCGAGAGCTCGCGTTCGGAGCGAGCCGGCAACAACTGTTGAGCGACGATGTGTGGCGTTTTTTGCGGACTACCCATGCAGAAGTTCTGCGCTTGAACTTGTCGCACCAGCGCATTGGGTTTGAAAGTTACTTCCACAAAGCGATCAAAGTTAACCGTGAAATCGATCCGGCAGGTGTCGCAGTGAACCTGCGAACTAATTTCGCTAAGCGACTTGCCAGTCTCTCCCGCGCCGCGGCATAACGGACACAAGAGCTCCCATTGCAAATCGAGTAAGCCGAAACGCGTCGAACGCAGGCAAGCCTCCAGAACAGCACGCCGGGACAACTTCCACTCGTCTGCCAACGCATAGGGACGAATCCGCGCCAGCGCGAAGTCGTCTGCGCTGCTGACAAAATCAATCAGCCGTTCGACAACTTCCGTATCCGCACCTTCGGCGAGCAGTTTCTCACCAATGACCCGGAGGCGACTTTGGGCAGCGGAATCCAATTCCGCTTCCGTCTCTGGCGACGCATCCACTACGGCGCTGGTGGCAATCTCGTCATACTTTCTAAAAGCCCTGGCGAAGCGTCGCGAGCTGGAAAACTTCACTTGCAACGAAACCAGAAAACCGCCAACCAAAGATCTGGGTTGCGCGCGAAAGTCGTAACTAAGCTTAGTGCCGCCGGCCGCGCGCGGAGTGAGTTCGACCAGGGCCCGCAGCTCTGTTATCGGGCCCTTGCTGTACGTGCGCGCCACGCCGAAACGCGAAGGTCTCACCCATTCAAACGGCTGCTCTTCCCACTCGACCGCCATTCCATACATTGAAAGACGCAGGCGCCGGCGCGCGTTTCTGAGTCGTTCACGCGTCGTCCTCGCAGGCTCCACCGAAGGCACACCCGTGTCGCGATTGAAGCGATTCGTATCGGCGACGAACGGCCACAACTTTTCCGGGCTGGCCTTTAGATCGTATTCCCAGTGGTAATGAAGCTCGCGGTTAGGCATGAAGGTCAGAGATTTTCAGCGACAAAACGAAATAAAATTTTCCATTTTGTCATTTGACATTTCTCATTTGTCATTTCATGAGCGACTGAACAAAGACCGACCGACTATGGTGCCCAAGTATGATCGATGGTCCGTCGTAAATGACAAATGAGAAATGTCAAATGACAAATGGAAAATCTTGTCTTCGACTATACAAACTCAGACCCCGAACTTCTCAGACTTCCTTGTACTCCGAGTCGACATCTTCCGTAGAAGAAGCCACGCGGTAGTTTCTTGACTGCACTTGCTTGGTGATAAGCAAGTCGTCTTTAGTCTTCAACAGGTCGGCGCGGTTGTATACCGATAACTCGAAATTGTAGCCGTGCGTAATAGCGTCTTTGGGACAGGCCTCGACGCAATAGCCACAGAAAATGCAGCGCCCGTAGTCGATGTTGTAAACCTCAGCATAGCGTTCATCCACTCCCACTCTTTCCTCAGGGAGCCGTGGATCGTCTTTGGCTACGATATAAATACAGTCGGAGGGACAAGCTGCAGCGCAAAGAAAACAGGCCACGCATTTTTCGCGGCCCAATTCGTCGACGTGCAGCAGGTGTTGTCCACGATAACGCGGCTGCACGGTGACCGGTTCCTCCGGGTATTGGACGGTCCATTTCCGCTTGGGAATGTAAGACAACGTAACGCCCATCCCCTGGATGATGGCCCTGGTTGAATCGATTACTTCGCTGATGATTGACATGGTTTTTGGTTTGGTCTTTGGACTTTGGTCTTTGGACTTTGGTCTTTGGTCTTGTGCTTGGTGCTTGGCGCTTTGTACTTTGAAATTCCTATCCGTTTGTCGAACGTATCAGACCGACACCACCAAGTTCAAAGTTCAAAGAACCAACCACAAAGACCAAAGTCCAAAGACCAAAGTCCATCTTTTTATTCTTTCAATAGTTTCACTTCCGAACTCGTGGCCTGCCATCGTCCATCCCGCCAAACAAACTTATCGGTAAATCGAAAAGCAGCCGGCTGGATTTGACCCTGCTCATTCTTAACCTCTAGGCGTAAAGTTCCTGTTAGCGTAGCACGGTCGCTGCTCAGGTTGACCTTCAGATCCTCAAAGTTCCACTTCTGAATCAGAGTGTCGCGCTGGATTGTCTTCAGATATTCGGCCTTGCCCTCGGTCCGGCCATCGGTTACCCCGACATAATCATCAGCGAGGATGTGATCAAGTTTCTTTTTGTCCGCGTTGATGTTCGCTACGGTCCACTCGTGTTCCAGATCCGTAAGCGTCGACAACACTTGCGCCTCATCAGTTGGCGGAGCCGTGGTGTCTTCTTCAGTCGAGTTGTTGGTCTTCGATTCCGTTGAATTGAAGTTCGCGCTACTCAAATTCTCGTTCGAATCATTACGCCGCTGCACGTTCGAATTAAGATTTGCGTTCGTATTGGACGCTCTCATCATACGGGGCAGCAAAACCGCAGCCGCGATTCCCATTCCAACAAGCACCACGAATAAGATCGCGAAGAGGCCAAGAATCCATGGCCACGTATGGCGCTTGCGTTCGCCGGAAGAACCTGGAGGAATGTATGAGCTGGGGGGTTGATAAGGGTTGGAGACGCGCCCGCCGGCCACTCCTGACAAACCGGACGTTTCGGGTGAACTATCCTCTGCCGCCGATCGAACTACTGTTGCCTCATCGTCTGGTGGATCGACGGTTACGAGTGGCGTTCCGTCCTCGACACAGAAACTCAAGTGCTCTTCGGTAAAGGTTTTATTGCAGGTAGGACAGCGCTTCACTTTCACTTCTCTTTCCAGCGGTTTGATTTAGATTTCGGGACGCTTGCGATTTTATCGTGATTCTCGTTTGGGTGCGAACTGGGGTGAATTTTACCAGACCAAAAGATACAACGCGGCTCGCGCAAAATCAGAACGGGAGCGCAGCGACCAGCCAAAGGTTCACCGCAAAAAGTTGGGCTCAGAATGATGAGGCTGCAATTCTTCCTCAGTTGTGCTTTTAGCTGGTCGCTGCGCTCCCAGTTCTGATTTCTGTTCAGACTCTGTTGAGTGCGTATCGAATTGTTATCTAACAGCGCTGAGGATGAAACCAAGCCCATAAAACAGAATTATCAGTAACAAAATTCCAAAGTAGAGACCGCTGGTGACGATGCCGCCGATGGCCATGCCCTTACCGCCATATTTTTTCGGGTCATTCTTAATTTGCACGAGCGACACAATGCCCAACACCAGCGCGATGGGCGCAGTTAGAATGCCGAAGTAACAACACAACCCGAGCGTGACACTGGCGACTCCCAGGATCAGCGAAGTGACAGCCAGGCTCTGCTGGGGATTGATGGGATAGGCGGGGGGCGGCGGCGCTGTCCAGCCAGCCTGAATCGGTGACGGCGGAATGTACTGCGGCGGAGGCGGACTTTGACGGCCGGGCATGTCGAGCGTCGGTTGTTCGGTTGGGCTGACGCTCGGTGGCATGGGACGAACCAACGTCGGTGGCGGTTCGGCCGGCGAAAGGTCATCGACCAGCGTGGTGCCGTCCTGAGTGCAGAAAGTCAGCCACTCATCGGTAAATTGCTGATTGCATTTTGGACAGCGTCTCATGAGTTTTGGAGTGCGGCGACCTGTCGCCGCTTTGGTCCTGGGTGGCTCGACGCCCCAATAGTATGGCTCTGGAGTCCAACGACAGTCGCGACAAGTCGCGACTGAACAAAGCGGTGACAGGTCACCGCACTCCAAAGGTTTTAGACCAGCTCGAGCTGGCTAAAGAAGTAAGCAATTTCGATAGCGGCATTCTCGTCAGAGTCGGAACCGTGCGTGGCATTCTCCCCGACTGATCCGCCAAACTCTTTACGAATAGTTCCCTCATCGGCTTTCGCCGGATCGGTTGCACCCATCAGGTCGCGCCAGGCCTTCACTGCGTTTTCCTTTTCCAGAACCATGACTACGCAGGGATCGCTGGACATGAATTCGGTCAAGCCGGCAAAGAACGGTCGCTCGCGATGAACCGCGTAGAAACCTTCTGCTTGCTTCAAAGTCAGGTGCAGCATTTTCATGGCCCGCAACTTGAACCCGGCATCGTTAATTTTTTGAATGATGTTACCTGTATGGCCCGCGCGTACTGCGTCAGGCTTGATGATTGCGAATGTTAAGTTACCCAAGATGCTTCGATTCCTTTATTTTTCAAGTTAAGTGAGCTTTGAGCTTGGTACTTTGAACTTGGTACTTTGAACTTTGTGCTTTGGACTTAGGGACTTTGTTACTGCCGTTAAAGCTGCGGCTAAGATTACAAGTAATGAAGTACGAAGTTCAAAGAACAAAGCACTAAGCACTAAGCACAAAGCACTAAGTATTAAGTATTAATTCAGCTTTTCCCCAGTGCTTCTCTCATCCCCGTTCCAATATCCGCCGGCGACCGCACCACATGAATGCCGGCGTCTTCGAGCGCCTTCATTTTTTCCGCTGCTGTTCCTTTGCCACCGGCGATGATTGCCCCGGCGTGGCCCATGCGACGTCCCGGCGGCGCGGTTTGTCCGGCGATGAACGCCACGATTGGTTTGGTAACATTCGCTTTCGCAAACGCGGCAGCGTCTTCCTCAGCGGTTCCACCAATTTCGCCAATCATCACGATGCCGTCCGTCTCGTCGTCGTCCTGGAACAGTCGCAGCGCATCGAGGTGCGTGGTGCCGACAATCGGATCGCCGCCGATACCGATCGCGGTCGACTGACCCATCCCCAGCGCCGTTAGCTGTCCCACCGCTTCATAGGTCAGCGTTCCTGAACGAGAAACAACCCCGATTCGACCTTCACGATGAATGTGTCCCGGCATAATTCCGATCTTGCATTTGCCGGGACTGATAATGCCGGGACAGTTTGGACCAATCAGTCGAGTAGGCTTGCCGTCGAGGTATTCCCGAACCCTCACCATATCGAGCGTCGGAATGCCTTCGGTAATACAAACCACCACCGGGATACCCGCGTCGGCAGCTTCCATGATCGCATCAGCAGCGAATGCCGGCGGCACGTAAATCACAGACGCGTTTGCGCCTGCTTGCTTAACCGCGTCGGCGACGGTGTTGAAAACCGGAATGCCTTCATGCGTCGTCCCACCTTTGCCGGGCGTGACACCACCAACGACGTTCGTTCCATACTCAACCATCTGTTTAGCATGAAACGTACCTTCTTTTCCGGTGAGTCCCTGCACCACCAGCCGGGTAGACTTGTCAACCAAAACGCTCAATGTATGGCTCCTGTTATTGAATTGAAAAAATGAGGGCGCAGTATAACACGCGACCAATATGGGTCAGCACCAGCTCGCTATTAGCACCGAAGATTTTCCATTTGTCATTCCCGGCTGCCAAACATTTCTTAGCTTCGAACCGTCGAGACCATGTTCGTGAGTACAGCCATTGCATGCGAACGAAATGACAGATGAGAAATGTCAAATGACAAATGGAAAGTCTTCTCTTCGGCACACTTTCGTCTTGGTATTGATTTCACGCCGTGAACAACGCCCGCTAACCACCGTTCAGCTGAGCTCGAATTGTTGACCGTGTTCCGGAACCTCTACCGGCCAATCAAATCGTTCGCGAATGTGTTTGGCCATCGCCGTTGCCGATCCAACCTCACCATGGGTGATGAATACGCGACGCGGCGGCGCCGGCAAGTCCCGCAACCAACGAATCACTTCCTGCCAATCAGCATGCGCCGAGAAGCCGCCGATTTTGACTGACTGGCAACGCACCGGAACCCATTGCCCCAGGACCTTGACTTCTTTCTCACCGTCAGCGACGCGACGCCCGAGCGTTCCCCCCGCCTGATAACCGACAAAAACAACTGTTGCGTTTGCATCAGGCAGAACGCGCAACGCGTGATGCAGCACACGGCCGCCCGTCATCATCCCTGAAGCGCTGATGATCACGCGTGCCCCTCGTTGCTGGTTTAGTCGCTTTGAATCCTCTCTGCTGGTGCTGGTTGTCATTGAATGCGTCTGCAACGGGTTGGCGTTACCCGCAGACGCGGTCACATATTCTTCATCATGCTCTTCCCTGCGGTTGGCATACACCTTGGTAGCCTTCGACGCCATCGGCGAATCCAGGATGACCGGCAGGATTGGGACTCGCTTTTCGTCTTCCAGTTCGCGAATGAGATAGAGAACTTCCTGCGCCCGGCCGACCGCAAAAGCGGGAATCAGAATCTCGCTATTATGTTCAGCCGCGTGTTTAATTATTCGCTCGAGCGCAATTTTTGGCTCTTCCGGATCGTGCGTACGATCACCGTAGGTTGATTCCACAACGAGATAATCACAGGCCGGAGGTGCTACCGGATCGCGAATGATGGGCTGGTCATACTTACCAAGGTCTCCGGAAAATAATATTCGCCGCACTCCCTGATCGGTCTCGATTAAAACGAGGACTTGACTCGACCCCAGAATATGACCGGCAATGCGAAACTCCGCGCTGATGCCCTTCGCAATATTGAAAGGCTGGCCGTCGTTCTGTACGACGTGCAACAGTCCCAAAGCAGTTTCAGCATCTTCTTCGGTGTAAAGCGGAAGCGCGGGGTTGTGACGCGTGACTTTGTGTCGATTGCGATAGTCGGCTTCTTCTTCCTGCAATCGGGCTGAATCAGGAAGCAGTATGCGAAGGAGTTCAGCGGTGCCGCGCGAGCAATAGACGGGCCCACGAAAACCCTGCTTCACGAAGCGTGGGAGATAGCCGGTGTGATCAATGTGCGCGTGCGTGAGCAGCACTGCATCAACTGATGTAGGCGGAAAAGGAGCTTCAGCCCAGTTTCGGTCACGCAGTGCGCGCGGGCCTTGAAAGAGACCGCAATCAATCAGCAAGCGCTGGTGATTGTTATCAATTAGATACTTTGAACCGGTGACGGTGCCCGCAGCACCCCAAAAAGTTACGGTTGCCAAGGGCTTCCTCCGCTCAGACGACGACGTCCGCCTGTTCAAGATTCCTGACGGTTGAGTGACTCCGCTGTCGATATCCAAAAAAGACAATGAAGGTAGGAACCAGCAATGCCAGGTTGCGAAGCGCCGTACTCAATCCGAGTTGGCTGCCGATTATCCTGCCGAAGCAACCACACTCAAGCGGATCGCCATGTAATACGTAAACGTAATAAAGCGCGAACGCAGAGAAGCCGATTAGCAACCCCGCCGCCAACAAGGCTCCTGCACGAACCGTTGGACGTAGCACCAACAAAATCGCAGTGACGATTTCCGCGGCAATAACCAACACGGTTACCGGCCAGATCCAACGAGCCGGAGGGACCCCTGAGGCAGCGAGCAGATCACCAACGTTGGTGGCGAAGGCTTTGACGATCGATAACTTCGCAATCGCCGTGACCAGGAAAAGCGCCGCGATCCCAAAGCGACTGATCAGCAGGATGATTCGGAATATTTTGTGACGCGTCATTCTTGCTAACCCCAACGGCGCGGCTATGCCGCCTTCCGCTCGGTAAGGCTCTGCCTTACCGATCCTGCTGCACTATTTTTTGAGGCTACGCCTCGGGAGATGTGCTGAGGCATAGCCTCATTGTTTTTTTCCAATTACGGAAAGGCAGAGCCTTTCCACCGGGACGACGGCAGCCGTTCCCTTCCCATAAGCTAGGCAGCCAAAGCGACTACTTTGTCCGCTGCGTCCTTCATGCCATTTGCAACGGTGAAGTTCAAACCTGATTCGCGAATCACACGCTGGCCTTCCTCCACGTTGGTTCCTTCGAGTCGAACCACGACGGGAACGTCTATCCCCAAGTTCTTCACCGCTTCCACCACGCCGCGCGCCACCATGTCGCAACGGACAATCCCGCCGAAGATGTTTATTAGAACCGCCTTGACGTTTTCGTCCGCCAGCAGAATTCGAAAGGCTGCCTCTACTCGCTCTTGCGAAGCGCCGCCGCCAACATCGAGGAAGTTTGCCGGCTCGCCACCCGCCAGTTTGATAATGTCCATTGTCGCCATCGCCAGGCCGGCGCCATTAACCATGCAGGCGATGTTGCCGTCGAGCTTGATGTAATTGAGATCGAATTTCGAGGCTTCAATCTCCAAAGGCTCTTCTTCGTTAAGGTCGCGCAGGTCGAGGAACTCTTTGTGACGAAACATAGCATTGTCGTCAAAATTGACCTTAGCATCGAGCGCTATCAAGCGGTTGTCTTTAGTCAAAAGAAACGGATTGATCTCCATCAGTGAAGCATCCATCTGTTCATACGCGTTGTAGAGCGACTGCATAAACTTCACTGCCTGGCCAATCAGGTCGGAACCAATTCCGAGTCCGAAAGCCAGCTTGCGCGCCTGAAAAGCGCGAAAGCCAACCGCCGGATCAACCGTCTCCTTTAATATCTTTTCCGGTGTCTTTGCCGCCACTTCTTCGATGTCCATGCCGCCGGCTTCGGACGCCATGAAGACCGGCCGACCCGAGGCGCGATCCAAAACAATCCCCAAATAGAATTCCTTGTCGATAGGAAGCCCTTCTTCAATCAGCAGCACGCGGACCTCGCGACCTTCCGGGCCGGTCTGGTGAGTAACCAACTTCATGCCGAGCATCTTTTGCGCGATCTCGCGCGCCTCATCTGCGCTCTTCGCCAGCTTGACGCCGCCACCCTTGCCGCGACCGCCCGCATGAATCTGCGCTTTGACGACCACGACATCAGTGCCCAATTCTTTAGCAGCCTGATACGCCTCCTCAGGTGAGCGTGCCACCAAACCTCGCGGCACGGGCACGCCAAATTTTCTCAGCAGTTCCTTACCTTGATACTCATGGATCTTCATCGCACAGCCTCAGCGATCGAAAACATCGACTCGCAAAAAAAATTTCTTTAATTAGAGCGCGTTGAGTTTAGCGGTACAAAAGAGATGACTGCAAGCGCTGAGTAGGAGCAGAATGACTAACCGCGCGAGCCCCCACGAACTTTTAGCATCGGAGGTTTCCCTGATGAGCTACGTAATAGTTACCTCTCTTTCAAACCTGCAGAACGAAGTTAGCTACGGAGCCAACCACACGCTGATCACAGACGAACCGCTCGAGGCAGGCGGCGAAGATGCCGGTCCGGATCCTTACACGCTGCTACTCGCGGCGCTGGGCAGCTGCATCTCCATGACCACGCGGTTGTACGCTAACAGAAAAGGCTGGCCACTCGATCGCGTCACCGTGCGCTTGAAGCAGCAACGAATTCACGCGGCTGATTGTCTTGAATGCACAGACTCAATGGAGGGATACATTCATCGCATTGAACGCTCGGTCTCGTTTGAAGGCGACTTAACTGAGGATCAGCAGGTGCGGCTGCAGGAGATTGCGCACAAGTGTCCCGTGCACAAAACTCTCACATCCAGGATAGTGATTGCTGACATGGACTAGAGACATGGTTGGCTGATCTTTTGAAGATTACATCGCATCGCCGTGGGCAAACCTCCGATTCCAGCGCGTCGACAAATTCGCTGAATACCACCTTTGTGTGTTAGCGCACAGACTCAGAGCTAAATAAGGTATAGAGTCCAACAGTCAATCTAATAGTGCGACATGCCGCGAGAACGTTCAGTCTCGCTTTATGCAATGGGGGATTTTCTCTCTCACGCCCAATGTTGACGAGTGGTACACCAACCACAGCCGAATGCGATATTCGCTGACAGGCTTCACTAACCTTCCCCGGCTAACGCAAAAGTGCCAACCTCTTTGAAGGAGAAAAAATGAGAAGATTAATCGGTTTTGTTTTCGCAGTGTTTTTTTTCGCTGCTGTTGCCTTGATCCCTGGTTCAGCTCAGGCTCAAGTCGCTGATCTACACCTTACGGCTTCCGGCTCATACTACTCAAACACCGCTTTTTACAACGTTGGTGTTGTCAACAATGGCCCTGATTCCACGGATGGGGTCATGGTCGGCGGAAGCACAGGTCTAACTATAACTTCCGCTACAACGAGCCAGGGAACTTGCACCTTCAGCAGCACTAGTTTCAGCTGCACCGTCGGCACTCTCGCGTCCGGCGCAAGCGTTTCGGTCTCTGTCACGGGTACGCTACCCAACTTTGGTTCGCCGCATCCGGCCATAACTTTCTGCGGCTTCAGCGCTGGAACGTCCGCAACAGCGAGCGATCCCAACACCTCCGACAATTCAGTAACCGTATGTATCGTTATACAGGCAATCGGTGGTTGTGTTCCGCCTCAGCAATGTAGCCCACACTAAAACCTCTGACGCCAAAACCAGGAGGGCCTGCGATCCTTTAGAAAGTAGGCCCTCATTCATATTTTGGCCCTGGATTAATATTGATGGAAGCGGATCAGGCTGAGGAGTAAGAAAGTTTAGAACCAATTCTTCTTCGATCTCTGACTGCATTAGCCTATTCTCCGCTCCGATCTGATCCGCGTCTCTCTGCGCAAATCCGCGGCTAAAATCTCCACCAACCGAAAAGGGCCTCCAATCAAAACGCGATTGGAAGCCCAAACTGGTCGGGACGCCGAGATTCGAACTCGGGGCCTCACCCACCCCAAGGGTGCGCGCTACCAGGCTGCGCCACGTCCCGTAAAATCCGTCCCTAGTATCTCCGCAAAAAAGTTGTAACGCAAACTGTTAGTAAATACCGAAAGAGAATTCGGCGCGGAGTCGCGCAGATAAGACAAGGATCAGATCGCACCTAACACTGGGTATGAAAAAGTCCCCCTGACTGTTTGGCTTGTTCCTTTTGATCTGATCCGCGGTCATCCGCGTAAATCAGCGGCCAATATATTTCGGCTCAGTGTTTTTTGGAAGGGCTGTCCAGCAGGGCCAGTATCTCGCGCAATTCCCGCGCAACTTTACGGAGTGACTTGCGATCTTCAGCGGTTCTTTCTTCAGAAGTTCCACGAATCGCAGTCGCCATTCCTTCTGGGGCCGCTTGCGAACCGTTTGTCTCAGACTCCTCGGCGTCATCCTCAGACGAAACGATTTTGAGTTTTCCACCGGCCCGCAGATCATTTGCCAGACGCTTCTTCGCGCCTGCGATCGTGTACTGGTCTTCGTAAAGCAGTTCCTTGATTCGGAGCGCAATTTCCACGTCGCGCTTTCGATAAACCCGCTGGCCGGCGCGATTCTTTTGCGGCGCGAGCATCGCAAACTCCGACTCCCAATAGCGAAGCACATGCGCCTGCACCCCGGCGAGTTCGCAGACTTCGCCGATCTTGAAGAAGAGTTTTTCCGGTATGGCTACGGCAGAACGGCCCATGATCACAATGTCGACGACTGTTCTTCCTGATAAATGTGCAGGATAGAAATTAAAGGAAACTAGTGGCAGGATTGCCAGAAGCCCAGCGAGCCGCCATGTTACTGCCAGCGATTTGGCGTGTCAATGCTTATACTTAGCTGGTGTGAGTTAAAACTGATTCTTAAAGGTATCGCTTCAGGGTGTAAACGATGTTCTGGCTCCAGAGGAGCCAAATGTTTATAGACTTCGCGGTCAGCCAATGTTTGGCGCTCCAGCGGAGCGCAATGCTGCCGGAAGATGAATATGTCGAGCTCTACATTTCGCTCCGCTGGAGCGAAGGTCGCCTTTTAACGTGAGACAGTAGCTCGCTTCTTACCAGTTGGCCTGTCATACTGTTCCCTTTGATTTATAGGCGTTGTTAAGTCGTTCGTATTGTTCCTGAAGCCTCTTGTTGTCCTCTTCAAGCTTTTTCTTATCACTAATTACTTTTTGGAAATCACGTTGGTGATGGCCGTTGATGAAGTCCACGGAGTGCTTATGGTTTTCTTCCAACGATTTTATTGTCTCACCGTGAGCATTGGCTTGGTAGACAACCTTTCTCTCAAGAGAGCTAATTGTCTCACCATAAACCTTCTCAAGATCGGAGACCTTCGCGCTGTATAAACGCCCCGTGCCATCCACTACAGCGATCAACATTAGAACTAAAGTAAGGCAACCGAAGACTAGAACCAGAATCGCCTTCGCTGCTAAAGACCATGAACCAATCACTTGGCCGGGAGTCCATGGCGTTAGGAACCATAGGATAAGTGGAAGAAAGCCAAGTAAGGCATGAGAGATGGTTACAACCTTCCACTTCCTATTCTGCTTAAAGTCAACCCACAGCGCCTTGGCGAAGAACTTGAACTGCGACATTTCAGCCATAGGGCAAGGCTAACACCGACGAGCGGAAAATCGCTAGAGTTAGGAACGGGAGGCCAGCACCATAGATTTACCACTCCGAAACTCACGCCTGATAGACGCGTCTTCCTCCCCAAGTTATAATCCGCGTTCTACTCAACTACCAGCGCCGCAGACCCGGAGGGTTGTTTCCAACAGTGACGACATCTTTATCACCAGCCTCTCCAAGCATGTTCCGCCTCGCGGCCCGACTCGACGACATTGGATTTTCTGACATCGTTAATATTCGGAATCGCATAATGAAGTTGCGAGCCGAGGGCGCCACCGTCTACCAGTTTGAGGGCGGCGAGCCTTACCTGAACACGCCTGAGTTCGTGAAGGAGGCGATGCTGCGCGCACTCCAGGAAAACAAGACGCGCTATGCTCCATCGTCCGGCGTTCCCGAGTTACGCGCTGCAATCGCCGATAAGCTGCGTTCAAAAAACAACATCCCCGCGCAAGCGGGCGACGTGATGGTGATGAACGGCGGCATGCAGGGTTTGTTTGGCGCGTTTCAGTCAGTGGTGAATCCCGGCGACGACGTTCTCGTCTTCTCGCCTTTCTGGACTCCCATAAAAGATCTGCTCGCCTATTCGCAGGGACGGGCCCTGCTGGTGCCGACCACTGAAGCACGCGCAGCCGGTCTTGAGAAAACACTGGCGCGTTACATCACGGACCGGACAAAAGCGATCTACTTCAACACGCCGCAGAATCCGAGTGGCGTTGTCTTCACTCATGATGAAGCACAAGTGGTCGCGCGTTTTGCTCAGGAGCGCGATCTGATAGTGATTGCAGACGAGGCCTACGAAGACCTGGTCTATGACGGCGATCATTTTTCCATCGCCTCTATTCCCGGAATGTTTGAGCGCACGATTACGGTGTTCACGCTTTCAAAGTCGTATGCGATGACTGGCTGGCGTCTGGGTTACACCGCCGCCGCCGAGCCATGGATGACAGGCCTGCGCAAGACGACACTCTATTCCTCAAATGGAGTTTCAACACCGACACAGTGGGCGGCCCTCGCAGCTTTTACAACCGAAACAGACATGCTTGAGACGAATCGCGTCGCTTACCTCAAACGGCGCGACTTGCTTTTGGCTGGTCTCAACGAATTGGGTCTGCATTGCGAGAAACCAGCCGGCGCCTTTTACGCGTTTCCCGATGTATCGCGTGTCAGCAGCGATAGCCGTGAGGCAGCGGAGATATTGCTCGAACGCGCGCAGGTTGCCACCGTTCCCGGCGTCGTCTTCGGTGAGCACGGCGAAGGGCATCTGCGGTTTTCTTTCTCCACTTCGGTCGAAAACATCGAAGCCGGCCTCGATTCACTTCGCCGCAATCTCTGAATTCTTTGCCTCATAGGCAAAGAGATTCAGAGAAACAATCGAACTTAAGAGTCTCAGGGTTGGGAAGGCGGGCTTGCCCCCGCTGATCTTGAGTGTTATTCAAGCAGCGGGGGCAAGCCCGCCTTCCTGACTGCACTATGCTTGCTTGAGACATCTCCGTAAACTTTGGATCTGAATGAACGAATTCGATTTCATAAACAAGCTGAGGCGGCGAGTTGAAAGCTCTGCTTCATCCTTCATCCCTCATCCTTCAACCCTCGTCCGCGGCATCGGCGACGATGCTGCAGTCTTCAAGGCGATGGCCGGTAATGACGTTGTAGTAAGCACCGACCTTCTCGTCGAAGACGTAGACTTCCGCCGCGACACCACGCGACCTGAACTCCTCGGCCACAAAGCCCTCGCGGTTTCACTCTCGGATGTCGCCGCTATGGGCGCGCGACCACGTTGGGCATTGCTCTCCATTGGGGTTCCCGATGCAGTCTGGAACTCAGAATTCTTAGACAGCTTCTATTCAGGCTTCTTCGAACTTGCTGCTCGCTACGGCGTCACGCTGGTCGGCGGAGACGTTTCGCGCACGCCCGATAGGATTGTTATCGATTCGATTCTTATCGGAGAGACTCCGAAAGCTGGCGCCGTGTTTCGTTCAGGGGCTGCACCCGGGGATCAAATATTTGTCACCGGTTATTTGGGAGACGCGGCGGCGGGCCTGCGTTTGATAGAGCGCGGCGCGCGCTTGCCGTTACGAACTGATCAGTCGGCCCAGGCGAATTCAGAAGCAGGTGAACATCATCGACTTGAATATCTGCTGCTGCGTCAACTTCAGCCGGAACCGCGCGTCGGCTGGGGCCTGCTCCTGGGAGAACAACAACTGGCAAGCGCGATGATCGACATCAGCGATGGACTGTCTTCCGACCTCAATCATCTCTGCGCCGAAAGCAAAGTCGGCGCTCTTATTGACGCCGCCGGCATTCCGATCGATCCGCTCGTAACCGAGCTAAGCGGACGACGAGCGTTAGATCCACTAATGCTCGCGCTCCACGGAGGTGAAGACTTTGAACTGCTATTCACGGTCAAACCTCAAAGCGTCGCGCGACTACCGAAGAAGGTTGACGGCGTTTCCGTTTGTAGGATCGGTGAAATTACAAATGAGCCTGGGAAGGTTCACGTGACTGAGAAAGACCGCATTTGGAACTTAGAGGCTGGGGGATTCGATCACTTCAACTCTAAAGGCTGACGTCGCACCCTACACTAACTCAAGAGACACCTTGGAATCGGCACAAACATTAGGCGGGGTTCTCTGCAATGAACTCAGACATCTGAATTATTGATTCAAGATGCTTGATGTAGTTTTGGTAGTTGACTGTTGGCATCTGGGTGACTCTCGCAATCGATGAGGTCTTACTTTCCGCGAATGACCGGACCAACCTCAAAGAACTTTTGACTCAGCTCGAAGTTGATTTGAAATTGTTCGAAGAACCCACGCTGACCAAGTAAACCCGTTCCTACCGCCATCGAATTCGTAAAGCCAACGTCGAGCGTTATCGAACTCAACCCTCTGACGACAAGACCGACACGATGAAGGTACGCCACTTCCCTTACGCCGGATACACCTTGGAAGGCCAATTCCGGAGCGGCTTCAATTTCGATCCCAAGCATTCTGCCAATGTCAGAATGGAACAAACAGACATCCGCGCCTGAATCAACCAGTGAGATTACATCCTTGTGCTTGTCGCCATTGAGCAAGCGCACGATTAGATAGGGCCTGTTAAATGGTTTGCGAGGATCTTGATGGTTCTGAATATCCGTGTAACGAAATCTCATGCCCGTGGGATTAAGGCAGAATCATAAGATGGCACTTTGAACAGAATCGTATCCTGGTAGCCGTGGCGTTCAGCGTCGCTAGTTGCTTCAAACGCATCATTGCCGACCCCGACTATCTTCTCCTGCGACTCATCGATCGCAACCCACTTGTTCTCGTACTTCTCGAGTTGTGCCGAAATTGCAGTTAAGTCCATCGTGAAGGATCTCCGTTTTGAGAATTATGGTCCCACCGCGAAGCCTTGTAAAGGAGGGCGGGAGTGCACTGTAGTCCGATCTCAAGCGCTGTTTGACCCCCCGCAATCCTTTCTTTAGACTCGCTCCTCATGCTTAGATTTCGCAACACACTCTCCGGCAAAGTTGAAGAATTTCGCCCCATGCGCGAAGGCGAAGTTCGCATGTACTATTGCGGCCCAACCGTCTGGGACTACGGCCATATCGGAAACTTCCGCTCGGCCATCGCTGCTGACATCCTGCGCCGTTATCTCAAGTTCAAGGGCTTCAAAGTCACTCACGTGATGAACATCACGGACGTTGAAGATCGCATCATCGCCAAGTCGCAGGAAGCTGGACTCAGCCTCGACGACTACACCGCGAAATACATCGACGCCCTCTGGGAAGACTTCGATGCGCTCGGTTGTGAAAGACCGGAGATAGTCCCGCGCGCGACGCGACATATTCCCGAGATGGTTGCGTTGATCGAAAAACTTCTGGCAAGCGAACATGCCTACGAGTCGGACGGGTCGGTCTACTATCGCATCGCTTCGTTTCCCGAGTACGGCAAGCTCTCGAAGATTAATTTCGCGGGCAACATCGCGGGCCGGAGCGATCGCATCGACACAGATCGTTATGACAAAGAGGACGCGCGCGATTTTGCTCTCTGGAAAGAACCTGCATCCACCACCGAGCCCGCCTGGGATTCTTCAATTGGTCGTGGACGCCCCGGTTGGCACATCGAATGCTCGGCAATGTCGATGAAGTACCTCGGGGAAACTTTCGACATTCATGCGGGCGGGATCGACCTGGTCTTTCCGCATCACGAGAATGAAATCGCACAGAGCGAAGGAGCGACGGGAAAAGAGTTCGTTCGCTACTGGATCCACTTCGAGCATCTCAAAGTAGACGGCGAAACGATGTCGAAGTCGAAAGGTAACTACTTCACCTTTCGCGACGTGGCTGCCAGAGGATACTCCGGCAGTGCGGTGCGTTATTTTCTGCTGAGCGTTCCCTATAACAAGCAGATCAACTTCACGTTTGATGCGCTCGCCGGCGCGGCGAAAACGCTGGCTGGCCTGCGTGATTTCAAAGCGCGTCTGGGCGAAGCGAAGACAACTCCAGGAATGAATGAAGCTCTACATGAAGCGACAGTGGCCGCCGCGCGCGAATTTGAAGCGGGGATGGACGACGACCTCAACACGTCGGTAGCCCTGGCTGTAATTCACAATTTGACGCGCGTCGTGAACACCGCCCTCGCCAGAAAGAAGATGCAGGAAGAGAACAAGGTTGAGCTGGTCGAACTCCTGAAACAGTTTGACACCGTGCTGAACATATTCGGCGATGAGCAACACGAAATGCTCGACAGCGAGATTCAGAATCTGATCGACGAACGCCAGGAAGCTCGCCGTCGCCGCGACTTTGCTCGCGGCGATGAGATTCGTGACGAGCTTGCGGGCCGCGGCATAGTTCTCGAAGACACCAAAGATGGCGTGCGTTGGAAAAGAAAGTAGGCGCAGCGAATGAATGAGGTCACGCTGGAAACAGAGCGCCTCATCTTGCGCATGTGGCGGAATGCAGACTTCGAAGAGTATGCGGAGCTATGCGCTGATCCGGAGGTGATGCGCTTTCTGGGCGGAAAAGTATTTGATCGCACGGAGGCCTGGCGCCAGATGGCTTCGATGATTGGGCATTGGTATCTCCGCGACTACGGTGTTTGGGCGGTTGAGGAAAAAGATAGCGGGCGCCTGGCTGGACGCATTGGTTGTATAAATCCTGAAGGCTGGCCCGGGTTTGAAGTTGGCTGGACGCTCAAGCGAGAGTTTTGGGGGAAAGGCTACGCAACTGAAGCCGGACGCCGGGCGCTTGAATATGGGTTCAATGAACTCGATAAGCCGCACATCATTAGTCTGATCCATCCTGAAAATCGTGCTTCGATACGGGTTGCTGAACGTTTGGGCGAAACACTCGAAGGGAATGCAAGAGTCTTTGACACTGACGTCCTGGTCTATGGCATCGACCGGCCGTGAGTGCTTCGCTTGTGGGTCGGCAAATACAGAACCGGGAGCAGTAGCGACCGGGTTCAACGTGCCTTAGGTTCATCCAACCGCAGTGGGATTTCAACTTCAACCCGGTAGCTACTGCTCCCGGTTCTGTATTTGTCGACCCACGCCAAGTAGTTGCGCAACAGGGCGGAAAATTGAAAAAGGATCATCGAGAGCCACTCGATGATCCTTTCTCATTCGCGCATCGCAAACTATCAGTTTGCGTTAGCGAACCGTTGTTAGAAGCCTGCCGGCGGTGGTCCTCCATGATGACCGTGGTCACCAGGTCCGCGACCGGGCCCGCCATGCTGCTTCATCATCTCGTCAGCCTTCACCTTCTGTTCTGGCGTCAGCAAGCTATAAAGCTTCGAGTGCATGCGCAGGTGGTCAACCATCTCATCGGCCTGCAACTGTGCCTGCTGGCTAGCCAGTGGGCGAACTACCGCTTCGTCGAATTGACCGTTGGCAGTCGCGGCGTCGATTTGCTTGCGAATCTCGTCCAGTTTCGCATGACGCTGCTCTTCAATTGGGCGCTGCGCTTCGAACGCCGCTTTGACCTGTTCTTTTTGAGCATCGGTCAGGCTTAATGCCTGAGAAATATGCTCAATCATCTGCTCCGGTCCGCCGTGCATTTCCTGACCCATGCCTCGATGGCCCTGGGCCAGCGCGAAAACCGTCGCGGCCACGACCAGGACAGCGATGCTGGCAATCACTAAAATTCTTTTCTTCATTCTTGTTCTCCTCTTAATTGGTAAACAGACTTGCTAGTCCGTCTTTTGAAAACTGACAGGCACCAGTGCCTGTTCTATGCGATCCCGCGATTCCGTCGAGCCGCTCTCTGCGTGACGACTGTTATACGCCAGTTTTCCCGAAGCCGACGTAAAGAGTCAGTCTATCTATGTAAAGTTTTGTAAAGACGCACGCGCGACATTGAGTGGTTGACACTTCTTTACAAATACCGCGCCAACGTTTGCGCTACAATCGTCTGCTCGCGCGGTACTGAGGTCAACCACCACGCGGTAGCGGGCCATCCGATTGGTGGATTCAACTTGGAGCAACCGGTGCAGAACCGCGAGCGGTAGCGAGCGGATGCAAGTATTCAATGTTGAGCCCATCCAAACGCTCTTTTTCATCGTCGACCGTCGCATCCGCTCGCTACCACTGGCGGTTCTGCATGGAGCGTTCATGTTCGTTGATAGCATAAGAGGTCGGCGGACGAGCATTGTTGACCTTAAATACCGGTTGCACCAGAAGTTGAATTCTGAATCGACAATCTGGAATCAAGAGCAATGGATCAAATACTCATCATCGACGACGACGTGGCGCTGTGCGAGCTGGTGACAGAGTATCTCGAACCATTGGGTTTCCAGATCGAGTCAGTCCATCGCGGCGATGCCGGCGCCGAACGTGCTCTTGCGGGCGAACATTCACTGGTTGTGCTCGACGTAATGTTGCCGGGCCTCAACGGTTTTGAGGTCCTGCGACGAATACGCGCCGAATCGAAAATCCCGGTGTTGATGTTGACCGCCAGAGGCGATGACATCGACCGCATTGTCGGACTCGAAATCGGCGCCGATGATTACTTGCCGAAACCGTTCAACCCACGGGAACTGACCGCTCGCATTCGCGCGATCCTGCGAAGGACAACTCCAGAGGCAGCAGTTGAACAGGCTTTGGAAAAAAGACTGCGAGTTGGTGATGTTGAGCTCGACAGCGGCACCCGCGCGATTTCTCGCGGCGGCGAAAACGTTGAGCTCACCGCCGTCGAGTTTGACCTGTTGGAAAAGTTATTGCGATCGGCGGGACAAATAGTCACGCGTGAGGAACTCTCGAAACAGGTGTTGGGCCGAAGTTCGTCACCTTTCGATCGCAGCATAGACATGCACATCAGCAATCTGCGCAAGAAACTTGGTCATCGCGTTGATGCGAGCGAAAGAATAAAAACAGTTAGAGGTGTCGGCTACATTTACGCCCAAGCAAGTGTCTCCGGCGGAAAGTAAAAACGTTTGCCCCGAAGTTTGTTTCTGAAAATCTTCCTTTGGTTTGGCGCGGTGGTGCTGACCTTCATCGTGCTGACATCTATCGCAGGTGAGTTGATGCATCTGCACTTCGATCCCTCGATGCACCGACCGCCCGATCCGGTGCTGTCGGCGTATGCCAAAGATGCGGCGGAGGAATATGAACAGCATGGACAGCCAGCACTCGCTGCTTATCTCGCGAGAGTCCAGGGCCGGTCTTACACTCGTCTCTTCTTGTTCGACAATCAGTTGCAGGAACTCTCGGGAGTCAACCTACCGCCAGACGCGCGCGATGTTGCACGCAGAGTTTTTCAGAGCCAGCTTCCCGAATTTGCAGACCGGGGACGCCCGCCGCTGCTTGGCCGCCCGGTGCAATCCGATAGCGGTGGACGGTATGCAATCGTCGCTGAGCTGCCGCCCAGACCGGAGTTTGCATTATTTCACCTTCATCTCGTGGCCATGGCGCTGGTTGGAGCAATCTTTTGTTATTGGCTGGCAAAGCATCTCACGTCGCCGGTCGCCAAACTTCGTGCTGCCACTCAAGAACTGGCTAACGGAAATTTGAGTGTGCGTGTGTCGCCCGCTCTGGGAAACCGTCGCGACGAACTGGCATCCCTTGCCAACGATTTCGACGAGATGGCAGAAAAGATTCAATTGCTCATCGACCGTCAACGTCGTTTGCTCGGCGACATATCCCACGAACTCCGCTCGCCGCTGGCGCGCCTGAACGTCGCCCTGGAATTAGCGCGTCAGCGATCCGGCAGCGAGGCCACTAGCGCGCTCGAACGCATTCAACGCGAGGCTGAAATCCTTAACGAAATGATCGGGCAACTATTGGCGCTTACCCGGTTGGAAAGTGGCGCCGCAGAAATTAAGAAAGTTGAAGTTGATCTCGAGTCGCTCTTACGCGACGTGGTGAAGGACGCTGATTTCGAGGCGCGCGCTCGCAACCGATCGGTAAGACTCGTGGCGACCGAACCAGTCCGGATAGAGGGCGTACCAAATCTGATCCGGCGCGCGATCGAAAATGTCATACGCAATGCGGTGCATTACACCGCTGAGCAGACTGAAGTTGAGATCAAGCTCTTTACTGATTCAGAAGCACGTGCTGTTATCGTCGTCCGCGATCACGGACCGGGCGTCCCTGATGAAGCTCTGAATGAAATCTTTCGTCCCTTTTATCGCGTAGACGAAGCGCGCGATCGCGAAGCAGGCGGTGTTGGTCTGGGACTCTCAATTGCCGAACGTGCGGTGCGCTTGCACGGCGGTAGTGTGGAGGCTAACAATGCGTCTGATGGCGGATTAGTAGTTACGCTCTCATTACCTAATCTTCGGGAAAGAAAAGTGGCCGCGGATTAACGCGGCCACTTTTCTATTTGTTGCTTACTTCGGCGTCACTCCCAAATTCCACAGCAGAAACGAATAAATATCAGCGGATTGCTCGATAGCCTTCGTGGTGTTGCTGGCTCCGTGGCCGGACTTCGTATCGATGCGAATCAGGATGGGGTTACTTCCTCCCTGCGCCGACTGGAGTACCGCCGCATACTTGAAATTATGCGCCGGCACTACTCGATCATCATGATCGGCGGTAGTTATCAGGGTCGACGGATACTTCACGCCTGCCTTGACGTTATGTATGGGCGAGTACGCATAGAGCGCTTTAAACTCCGCTTCGTTGTCACTCGAACCGTAATCAGCGACCCAGTTCCAGCCGATCGTGAATTTGTGGAAACGCAGCATGTCCATCACGCCTGCTTGTTCCACGACTGCCCTAAACAATTCCGGGCGCTGATTCGACACGGCACCCACCAGCAAGCCGCCATTCGATCCACCATGGATTGCCAGCTTACCCGGGGAGGTGTACTTCTTCGCGATCAAATACTCGGCCGCGGCGATGAAGTCGTCAAAAACGTTCTGTTTCTTGAGCTTCGTTCCCGCTTCATGCCACTGCTCGCCATACTCGCCACCGCCGCGCATATTCGCAGAGGCATAAACGACACCTTGCTCTAGCAGCGCCAGGCGCAGCGAACTGAAGCCCGGCGAGTTGGTTATGTTGAAGCCACCGTAACCGTAAAGCAGCGTCGGGTTATTACCGTCGAGCTTGATGCCCTTTTTATGCACTAGAAACATCGGCACCCGCGTGCCGTCTTTGCTGTTGTAGAAGACTTGCGTCGTCTCATAGTCGCTGGACTTGAAGCCGGGAATCTCCGGCTGGCGGAACAGCGTCGACGTCCTGGTGGCGATGTCATACTTGTAGATCGTTGGCGGGAAGTTGAACGTTGTAAACGTGTAGAACGTAAACTTGTCGTCCCCACTACCGTTGAAGCCGCCCGCATCTCCCAGTCCCGGCAACTTTATTTCGTTTTCCAGTTTGCCATCGAGACTATAGACGTAAGCCCGGCTGGCAACGTCTTTCAGGTAGGTGGCAAAGAGCTTGCCACCGACTGTGCTGACGCTATCAAGCGGTTCCGGTTTCTCCGGGAGCACGTCTTTCCAGTTTTTCTCATCCGGATTTTTTGGATCAAACAAAAAGACCCGGCCGTTCGGCGCTTTGTGATCAGTGAAGACCAAAAACTTGTCGCCAACATTATCAATAACGTTATAGCTATCATCGCCGATCTCGCCGACGATCGGGGTGAAGGTGTTTCCCGGCTGTGAAACATCGCGATAAAAAACTGCGTTCCCTTTTTTGCCTTTGCCGCGGTCAGAGATTGAAAGAAACGCATAGCGCTCGTCATCGCTGGCGCCGACACCATGGAAACGTTGTGGATTCGCGGCGTCTTCGTAAACCTTTACATCTTCAGCTTGCGACGTGCCGACCTTGTGATAGAAAACCTGGTGGTTCTCGTTCTTGCCGGTCAGTTCGTGCCCTTTTTCCGGCGCCGGATAACGGCTGTAATAAAAACCGTCGCCCTGCCAGGAGATACCAGAAGCCTTCATCCACTCAACATGCTCGGGTTCCACCTGCTTCGTATCCACGTCCATCACGTAAACATCGTTCCAATCAGAACCGCCCTTGGAGACGCCGTAAGCCACGTATTTCCCATTCTTCGAAAGGGCAAATCCTCCCAGACGCGTGGTGCCATCGGTTGATAGTTTGTTGGGGTCGAGCAAAACTTCCGGCGTGCCGTCTAAACCTTTTTGCCGATACCAGACGCTCTGGTTCTGCAAACCATCATTCTTGGTAAAGTAAAAATAATCGCCGCGACGCGCAGGCGCTGAGTATTTGGGATAGTTATAGAGTTGGGTCAGGCGGTCTTTGATTTTCGCCCGATAAGGAATTTTTTCCAGATAAGCGAAAGTTACACTATTCTCCGCTTCAACCCACGAAGCCACCGCCGGTGAGACCGCAGTGTCATCTTCGAGCCAACGATACGGATCGGCCACCTTGGTGCCGAAGTAGTCATCGACCGTGTCGCCCTTCTTGCTCTCGGGATAAACAATACTCGGCCCGCCTGATGCATTCTCACTTGCAGCGGCGGGCGACATCTTCTGCGTCTTTTGTGCACTCGTGCGCGGAATCAGTTGCGAGATTGATAAGATCGAAAGCGTCAAGACCACAAGCGCGAACGGCAAGAGCCCACGCTGAAATCCGCGAGCGGGAAACTGATAACTATTTCTCATCGAAGAATCTCCTGAGGTGTTGCGAACTGGAAATTTCAATTGCGTTGAAAGTTGATTTTGGAACTCACTATGGAACCCGTGTGGCAGACGCAGCATACTTTAATCGAGTTGACGCTCAAGTTCAAAGGGCAAGTTCAATCTCGGCTGCCTATACGCAACTGCGGAAGAGTTCCATTTTTTCGGACTTAACGCTGGAAACAATTCGCGCCTCGGGAGCGACGACAACGAACCCTGGCGAGTGCTGCAGTTTCAAAGTTGAACTGGAGCCAGCAACTATGGATAAGGCGAGCAAGCCGACACAAAATCAGAACCGGGAGCGTAGCGACCGGCCGGATACTCAACTTCTTTTAAAGACTTTCTAATGTTGGCATCCATTTTACTGTTGAGTCCCTAGCCGGTCGCTACCGCTCCCGGTTCTGATTTCGTTACTAATCGTATGAAGTTCGAGTCAAACTGCATTCAGTACCCTGGCGAGTTGTCTTTTCCCTGGGAACACTACAGAGTATTATCTGATCCCTACGGCACTCTCCCAAAACTAAGGTCAACGTCTCTGTTTTCGGCATTGGAGTGCTTATGAAAGCCTTATTCACCACAGTCGCAAAATACAAATACTTCTCTCCGCTGCTGTTACTGCTCTTGCTGCCTTACGTTTCGGCGAGTATCAGCTCGCAGACGCGCGAGCGGGCCGTAAACTCAGCCAGCAAGCCGGCAGTCCCTGATGAAGTCATCAAGGTTGATGTTGATCTGGTAACAGTTGACGCGCTGGTTTTGCAGAAAAAGACCGCCCGACCTGTCGGCCAACTGAAACTAACGGACTTTGTGATTCTCGAAGACGGGACGAAACAGGCGGTCACACATTTCAGTCAGGATAGCCTACCGCTGTCGGTGGTGTTATTGATCGATCGCGGCGGCTGTATTGATCCTTTTGGCACCGAAGTTCAGCACGCGGCAAATGAGGCGCTGCGCCGTTTGAAGGAGACAGACGAAGTGGCAGTGATGACCTACCAGGACAATGTAGAACTCATTCAGGAATTCACTCGCGACCGCAAGCAGATAGAGAGCGCCCTGGAACGAATTCCGAAGAAAGACGAATGGGCCGACCACTGCTTGAACAAAGCTTTCGCCAGGGCCGCGGATTACATGATTACCGCCGGCAACCCAGTAGGCCGTCGGGTAATAATTGCGATCACCGGTATCACGCGGAATTTCGACTGCGGCCATGGGCCAACAGGCAAAGTAGCCCGGCAGGCGCTTTATGAATCGGGCAGCGTCGTCTGCGGGTTGATTCCCAAAACCGCGGTGCAGCGAATGGAAAACAAATACATGGTCTGGGGAACAAAAATGGCCGGCGTGTTTGGTGCTCGTACAATGGATATTAAGGAACTCGCCGAGGAGACCGGCGGCGAAGTGATGGAAGAGAAACCTGAGCGACTTGATGCGAGCTTTGCCACGCTCATCGATCATCTGCGCACGCGTTACAATGTCGCCTTTGTTTCATCAAATCGAAAACGTGACGGCACGCTGCGAAAACTAAAGATTGAACTCACACCGGAGGTACAGAAGGCGCAGGGGAAACTGGTCGTGAAAGCCAGACGAAGTTATGTCGCTCCGAAACAAAAAGATGAAGGCCGGTGATGATGGGTCAGACTCCGAAGGTGCAGTTGATGCATACGATCCCTTTCCTGATCCGGTAACGATTCCCATTACGGATGTCTTCGATCTACACACGATCCAGCCACGCGAAGTAAAGCTCGTGGTTGAAGAATATTTAAACGAAGCGCAGCGATTGGGATATCAAAGCGTAAGGATCATTCACGGCAAGGGCATCGGTGTGCAACGGGAAATGGTCCGGACGATATTGAGACGAACCCCGTTTGTAATCGACTGGACTGATGCGCCACCGGAAGCGGGCGGGTTGGGCGCGACGATTGTGAGATTACAGAAGGATTAGCCGGGGGCAAGCCCACCTTCCCGACCTGAGAGATCCTCTCATTGCACCATCAAACTTGACCTTGAATGGCATTCACTCTGAGAATTGAGGCACAACAATAATAAGCTCTTGGTCGGGAAGGTGGGCTTGACCCCGCTCCTACTCCTTGCGCGCTTGCCTCAACCGCTGACTCAGAACTCTTAAATCTTCAAGATGTCCTTCATCATGTTCACGCATCATTTCGGCCAACCGTCTGAGCGTAATTGTTCCCACTCCCGCAAGCGTGCCTTCGCGATTCAGTTGTCTTTCGGTCAAAGTTCGCAGCATCTCGACGTTTTCTCGTCGCGCGGTTTGAAACGTCTGGAGCGCAAAGCCCGGCAGCTCACTGTTATAACTGCTTTCCGCGGCCACGCGCGCACCGTCAAAATCAGCCAGAGTTGGATCAGCCTCCGCAAGTATTCGCCTTATTCTTGGCGTATAGCCCTGCAGCTCCAGGTCGCGGAGGTGGCAAATGTTTTCGAGTATTGAGAATTCATCGGGCGAAGTCTGAAAACGCAATTCATCACTGTTAAGACTGGCGGTGAAGTTCGCAAGTTGGTTAGGGGTTTCGTCGAGGTATGCGAGAAGCGCCGTGAAATCCGTACCGTTCCCGTTTTGTGCTTCGTCGCTCATGCGATCATCGATTATCAAGCGAGCAAGCCTTTGATGAGCTCGCTGAGGAAATCCATGTCGATCGGTTTGGTCACATAAGCGTCGAAGCCGGCTGCTTTCGCTCCGGCGCGAAAATCCGTCTCCTGGTGCGCGGTCACAGCCACGATAGGAATCCCCCGCAAACCGTCGCTGGAGCGAATCTTTTCCGTGGCTGCCATTCCATCCATAACCGGTAGACTGAGATCCATGAGGATAATGTCAGGGCGTTCGCGCTCCGCGACTTCCAGGGCCACCGCCCCGTTTTCAGCTTCAACAACCAGATAGCCTAGTTGTTCCAGCGCCAGTCGCATGAAATAACGAGCGTCGTCGGAGTCCTCGACGATTAACACGGTCCGATCCCTTGAATCCTTTTCCATGGCTCGCCGCTGCCGATCCGCCAGAAAACGCGGACCTTGGCTCGTTGTCCCCGAAATTATTAAAGGTCTTTGTGGTACCTCGACTGTATGTCGCCCGCAAACGTATGTCAAGAAATACCATTTGGAGGTCCTGATCGATGTGAAAATCCAAGCGATTGTCTGGGACCGCGGGCGTCCCGCCCGACCGGCGTACGCTAGCCTCAAGTCACCTTGCTCGCGTCTGCCGTACGTGGGCGGGCGGGACGCCCGCGGTCCAGACAGTCTCTTGAGAATTAGTGCGAACCAAATGCCCGGTCGGATCGTTAGAGCATAGGAATTCGAACTTCTCGAAAGGCCGGAAATCACTACCATGAAGAAAATAGTGCTGGTCGTACTTTTGCTCGGTATTGCAGGTATTGCAGGAGTGGTGCGTTCCCACTCAAAGAGTGGGGGCCATGTCTGGCCGATAGTCATCAACAGCGACAAGCAGTCAGCGGGCAATGCGCGCGATGAGATTCGCAAGAGTTTTGACCTGGTGGCCGGCGCGCGCGTCGAAGTTTCCGGCATTAATGGCTGGGTTAAGATTGAAACTTCCGATCGCAAGACTGCGGACGTTTACATCGAGCGCCTGGGCGACAGTCAGGAAGTTTTGAACCGCCGAAAAATCACCATTGAGAGCACGGCGCAAGGGCTGACGATTCGCAGCGAAAAAGGAGATGGTGGATTGATCTCGAGCATGTTCGGCTCAAACCCGGTCGAGCATGTCACGCTGCGGCTGCCAAGACAAATCTCGCTCGTAACCAACGGAGTGAATGGTTCCGTTACCTCAGGGGCGATTGACGGGTCGCTTGAGGTAAACGGGGTAAACGGAAAAGTTGATATCGAACAAGCCTCAGGCTCAGCCGATCTCAACGGCATCAACGGCAATGTCTCCGTCGGTCTGTCGAGGATAGGCAAGGGAGTCGATATCAGCGGGATTAACGGGAATATTGAACTGCAGCTCGGCGAAGAAGTGAATGCCACGCTGGAGGCGCACGGCATGAACGGCCGCGTTACTTCTGAATTGCCGAACGTGGTGGTGGACAAGAGCGACCACGGAAGCTACAGCGCCCAGATTGGCAGCGGCGGCGGCTCGATTTCCGCCAATGGAATAAACGGCAACATTCGTTTGACTAGAATGACAAAGGCTGGGACCGGCGATCGAGAGAAACTCGGAAACTGAACCGATTGCGCGCAACACAAGAGGAAAAGGCGACCAGTGATGGCCGCCTTTTTTATGTTCCGTGGTAACCCAGTCTAGAGAAACCTCTGAGCTCGCCCCGCTCTTTCAACCTCCGCATCGAAAACATTTCTTCAGAGCTCGTTTACTTAATCTCCGAAAACTTAATGTTTATGATTGGATACTCCTTCCAATCCTTGTAATCGTAATGCCACCATTCGGGCTCGTAGACTGCGAACCCTTCCGCCGTCATAGCTGCGCGCAACAGTTCGCGCAGGCTCCTGGCCTCAGCCGTCGCACACTCATAGTTTATATGTGACCGTTCCGTCATCTCGTCATACTCGCTCGGCATCTTCACCTGCAAACCTGTTTTAAGATCAAACAGCGACAGATCGACTGCGCAGCCGCGGTTGTGACGTGAACCTTTGCTCGGATCGGCCACGAAGATCTTCTTGTCAGCCGGCGTAGCATCCCAGAAAACTTTAGTCACTGACCATGGCCGGTAACCATCAAAGACGACTAATCCGTAACCCTGTTTTCTCAGAGCCTGATTTACGCGGACGAGAGCTTCGGCTGCCGGGCGTTGCAAGAACGCACGTGACTGCTTGTAGACAGCTTTGCCAAGAAAGTTGTTCCTTGTCGCGTAATGAATGTCGAGCTTGATGGTCGGATCGAGTTTGGTGAGCTCGACTAGCTCAGGCTGGCGAAACGGACCGGGTTCAACTGGCGGACCCTGCGCCAGGGCTATGGTGAGAAAAGCAAAGCTAACTAAAGTGATCTTCAGTGAACGCAAAAGCATTGTAATTTCCCTCTTGTGGAAAAGAGCGGGAGCAAGCCCGCTTGCCTGACCCAGAGCTTCATGATCTTGAGTTGCAAGTATCAGATCGAAAGGTTTCAAGCAGAATTAATCGCTCAGGTGGAGAACCTCGGGGTCAGGAATGGGGCTTGCCCCCGCTCTTCTGACCTCAAAGCTCAAGCGGTTTCCTGGTAGTCAACGTGGGCAAATTCCAGGCGCTCAACTTCTCGTTCCATTTCGGCACGGTGTTGTTGATGAAGTTGTTTACTTCCTCCATGCGCTCAGCATACTCGGGTTGAATCTCCGCAAAGTATTGACGCTGGGCGAGAGTTGGGGCCGCGTTCGTAGCGTCCACTCCGAAGAAAATGTCGCCGATATCATCCACAACTTGCGATTTGCCGGGAAGTCCAAGACCATCGCTGCGCCGCACCAATCGATCCTCCAGCGCATCGAGTTCCTTTATGTAATCCTCGAGAGCTTTCATCATGTCCTTGTCCGGCTCTTTGTTGAGTGTCTTGGCAGTTGTCTGCGTATGCTTCAGCTGATCTTCGATGCTGTCGAGAAAGCGGAGCGCGTTGTTGGCAGCAGACTGCATCTCACGAAGTTTCATCTGAAGATCGAGTTGCGCCTGCAAGTCGGCAGGCGCGACAGTTAGCGTTGGATCGAGACGCACTTCGACGGACTGCACGATCAGTTTTTCACCCAGTGTTAGTCTGACGGTGTAATTACCCGGCAAGACCTGTGGGCCGCGGGGTGGTCCACCAAACGCAGTCTCTTCCTCCGTGGGCGGCCGCCGCACCTCGGCGCCACCGTAACGAAGATTCCAGTTAACCCGGTTCAGGCCTTTTTCTTTTGCGGGCTTGTCCAGTTCCTGAACGAGCTTATTACTCTCATCGAAAATCTGAATTTTGAAAGGGGTCTTATCGTCGGGTTTGTTTTTCAGGTAATAAGTTATCAATGCCCCATACGGCGGGTTAGGCCCGGTAAACTGTTTATCTCCGATGCCGTAACGCGTGAAGCGCATAGCGAAGCGCAATCCCGGTCGCACGGAAAACAGATGGACATCGCGCTTCAGAATATCAGCGGTCATCTGCTGGATAGGCGTGGCGTCGTCAAAAATAAGTAGGCTGCGCCCGTGAGTTGCCAGAATCAGATCGTTATCGCGCGGATGAACCAGAATGTCGTGAACAGAAACGTTTGGCAGGTTCTTTAGATTGAGCGCGATCCATTCCCTGCCTGCGGTGTAGGAAGCAAACAACCCCAACTCGGTGCCGGCGTAGAGCAGATTAGAATTCTTTGGATCCTCCCGAACAACCTGGACATATGCGTTAGCCGGAAGGTTACCCGCCACGTTGTGCCAACTCTTGCCAGCATCCGCTGTCTTGTAAATGTAAGGACGAAAATCGTCAAACATATGCCGGTCGAAAGCAACGTAAGCCGTTTCCGCGTTTGTCCGCGAGGGCTCGATGTGCGAAACGGGTGAATTGGAAGGTAGCCCAGAAACGCTTTTGATGATGTTGTCCCAGTCTTTGCCGCCATCGTTTGTTACTTGCAGGTTACCATCATCCGTTCCCGCCCATACTTGACCCTTTCGCACTGGCGACTCAGCCAGGCTGATTATGGTGGTGTGGTATTCGGCGGTCGAGTTTTCGAAGGCGACTGGCCCACCGGCATCTTTCTGTTTGTCGTGGTCGTCGGTGGTGAGATCTTTACTGATCTGTTCCCAGGTCTTGCCGAAATCAGTGGACTTGAAAACAACATTGCCGCCGAAGTAGAGCGTGTTCTTGTCATGCGGCGAGAGCAGAATGGGCGCGTTCCAGTTAAAGCGAAACTTCTCCCCCAGCGCGGCGCCGGCGCCGCTGCCACGCCCCCAGGGATTAACTTCCTGTTGCTCGCGAGTCCGGAAATCTGTGCGCAGAATATTTCCGCCCTGCGATTCGGAAATATAGATTTCGGGATCGTCAGGATTGTTCAAGATGTAAAAGCCGTCGCCGAAACTCACCATGCGCCAATCGTCATTCATGATTCCGGCAGGCTCGCGAGTGCGGCTCGGCCCGGTCCAGGCACCGTTGTCCTGCAGCCCGCCCATCACGTAATAAAACGGCTGTCGGTTGTCAGCGTGAATCTGGTAAAACTGGCCCAACGGCATGTTGTAAACAGATTCCCAGGTCTCGCCGCCGTCGTAGGTGACCGCGATGCCGCCATCCTGTCCCACCCAAATACGTTTCGGGTTCTTCGCGTCCTGCCAAAAAGCGTGATAGTCGATGTGGACTTTTCCGGTGATCGACTTGAACGACTTGCCGCCGTCGATCGACTCAAAAAGACTTGAGGCCACTGCATAGATGTGGTTCTCGTTGTTGGGATCGATCCGGACGCGCGTGTAGTAGAAGCCACGCGACACAATGCTTGTCTGTTTGGAAACTTGCTTGAAGGTGTCGCCCCGATCATCCGAGCGATAGAGCGTGCCTTCCTTCGATTCGACAATTGCATAGACTACATTTGGATTGGTTGGAGCTACACGGACGCCGATCCTGCCCAATAACTTCGGCAAACCGTTGGTCAACTTATTCCAGGTACGTCCGCCGTCGAGAGATCGAAACAAGCCGCCCTTTTCACTGCCGCTGCGATGCGTCCAGGGCTTGCGCTCAAAGCTCCACATGCCCGCGTAGAGAATGTTTGGATTTGTCGGGTCGATTTCAAGATCGGAGACGCCGTGTTCCTTGTCGATGTAAAGCGTCTTGGTCCAGGTCTTGCCGCCATCAGTAGTCATGAAGACACCGCGCTCATCATTGGGCGCAAACGCGTGACCGAGCGCGCCAACATAAACGATATCGGGATTCTGGGGATGAATCGCAATCGCGGAAATGTGCTCCGTATTCTTTAGTCCCATGTGCTGCCAGGTCTTGCCACCGTCGGGAGACTTGTAAACACCATCACCGAACGAAACGCTGTTTCTTACATTTGATTCGCCGGTACCGACCCAAACCACCTCAGGATTACTAGGGGCCAACGCGATATCGCCGATGGAGATAGTTCCCTGCCGTTCAAAGATCGGTTTCCAGGTGGTGCCGGCGTTGATGGTTTTCCAAAGTCCGCCTGAAGCAGTGGCGGCGTAGACGATGTTTGCGTTGCCCGGCACGCCCTCGACGTCAGCAGTGCGTCCTCCCATGTTTGCCGGTCCAATGCTGCGCCATTCAAGGCGGGCAAACGCACTTTCGAATGTCGGCTTGGTGTCACTTGCCGGTGTAGGACTTTCTTGGGGAGTGGGGGACGGCGTGGTGGCAAGTTCCTGGGCCGTCCCGAGCGCAGCGCTTAAACACAGGAGCAGAACGATAAGACCGAAACCATGGACGCGTCTAAAAAGAAGCATTCGATTTCTCCTGAACTTTGGAATAACTGCGATGGCAAAAGGAGCGGAGAGTCTATCATTGAAGTTGGGAAATGAATTCTCTATTCATAGTGAGCAAAAGGGGCACTCGACCTCGGTGCCCCTCTTGTTAACAGCATTGGAAGTGAGCCAACCTACTTCACCTTGGCGCTGAACACTTCCTCCATCAAGAAAGGACGACGGCAGCCGGTGGCCGCATCAAGTTGCCTGCGGCTGTCAGTCCAGATGGGATATGCAACTCCGCCATAGGAAACCAGGCCTTCATAGTCTCCTTGCTGATTGCCATAGTTAATTCCGTCACAGGGGAAGACTCCATTGCAATCATGTTCGTTTGAACTAACGCTGCTGACCCGAATGTCAGCGGCATTCCAGCCGGCGCCATCGCTTGAGCGTGCCAGGTAGTAATCCGTCTGATAGCGAGACCCGGTAGTGTCGTTTCGCGTGTCGTAGAACGCCACGTTTACCCCGCCCGTTACCGGATCGACTGACATCCAGTGATTGAAGCGATCCACTGGCGAGGAAAATTGATCGGTAACCGGAGCAGCGGCGGACCAGGTTGCGCCGTTGTCATCTGAATAGGAGATGAAAATGTCAGTAACGTTGGCCGTGGTCAGATCCATCCAACTGCAATAGAGCCTGCCCCGATGAATTCCGCTGGAGCGATCAACATCCAACGATGGGTAGACTAAGGCGCCGCGGAAAGACTCGGCGGGTATCCTAATATCGAAGGGTAAAGTTTTCGACGAAATGGCAACCGGTGTTCCCCACGTATTCCCTCCGTCGAAGGACCGATTAAAGATGATGGCATTGGCTACAAAGTCGTTCCAGGCAACATAGACTTCGCCGTTAGGACCGACCGCTGGTGAAGCACCAATAGATCGACCAGGTCCGCTCGGGTCATCGACGCGCTTGGTAGAGAAGGTCGCGCCGTGATCTGTCGAAGTCGCCAGGCGAACGCCACCGCCAATCGAGCCACCTGCGGCCGCATCCCAGGCAATGTAAACATTGTCTCGAAACGGACTGCCAACGTTCTGGTCGGCAGTGATCATCGGCTTGTCATTAAAGTGGTTCGTACCGTTCTCAAAATCGAAAAAGGTGGCGCTCGGATATGTTTTGCCCCCATCCGTTGATTTTGCGACGGCCATCTGAGTGCCGTTGATGCCGTTACCCTTCGCGAAAAAGACGACGATGTAGCCGTAGAAAACATTTCCGCGACTGTCAAAGGCCAGGGTTGGATCTGATCCGAAGTCGATGCCGCTTTTCGATTTTGGTGGCGGCAAAGGAAGATCGACACCACCCCAACTCGTTCCGCCGTTGGAGCTGTAGTATCCGCGCATTGGCAAGCGAAAGATTTCATTCGAACCTGCAGCAAGTGTTTTTGGTTTGTTGGGATCGAGCGTGATAAAGGTCTCACTCTGTGGACCACACTCATTGGAAACGTCTACATTGCTGCCAACGCTGACTGAAGTAGTGGTACCAGGGTCTCCGTCAGCACCATTGTTGAGAATGAATTCGTACTTGCTCCACCAGGTTGGATCGTGAGAAGCGTTTTGGGCAATCACCGGCCGCAAACCCGGCGAGGCAGTGAATGCCAAAAGAATTAACGCCAGTCCCAGAAAAATTGATAACCGTAATCTTGTATTCATTGAGCAGACTCCTTGGAAAGAGGCGCCGTCAGGGCGGGCCAGGTTAGAGTTTTCTGTAAATCCTCCGAAGGAAACTTCGGATCAGACTATTGCAGACACTCGCAAAGCAGTACGGTTCGCCGGGGCACGGGAGGGCAGCATTCTAACCCGAATTGCGGCCGAAAGTAAGCAACTGTCAGTCAAGTGGAAGTACCGGATGGCAGGGTCAATTGAACCCCACGGCGAAACCAGTTATAAAGTAGAGCACTCAAGAACATGAAGGAGAATTCCACACTTGCCGCAAAGTAGACATCGAAAGATTAACAAGGCTAAGAAACGACCCAAGAGCCAATTACCAAACGCTAACCCGCAGACCCCGGCTGCAAGTAATAACAACGCGACACGCACCATCGCGATTGTGATTATTCTCGCGCTCGCCGTGTCTGTAGTCGCTTACCTGTTCTTAAATCGCAGCGGGAAAGGTGGACCTGAAACCACGACTCCTTCCGGGCTCAAATATAGTGACCTGGTAGTCGGAACCGGGGCCACCCCTCAAAAAGGTCAGACCGTTACCGTGCACTACACCGGCACCCTCGAGAACGGCAAGAAGTTTGATAGTTCTGTTGATCGTGGTAAGCCGGCCGATTTTCGCATCGGCGTCGGCGAAGTAATCAAAGGGTGGGACGAAGGATTGATGACGATGAAAGTCGGCGGCAAACGACATTTGATTATCCCCGGAAAACTTGGTTACGGACCCCAGGGCAGACCGCCTAACATCCCCGGAAATGCAACCCTGATATTCGATGTTGAACTGTTGGGCGTGAAATAACGGCCCGAAGTTCTTTGCTGCGACTGGCTCGAGTGATTTGCTGGGACCGCGGGCGTCCCGCAAGCCATGAGCGCGAAGCGCGAACCAAAACGGCACCTAATTAGATCCACTTAACCTTGAACCTTCGGTGAGTTATTGCGGGCGAGACGCCCGCGGTCCCAGCAGTTCACCTGACGCTCTGAATCTCACCTTCGTATTACATTCATCTTGCATTGTCTCGTCAGGCTCCAATCCACACCTGGCAAGGTGTAATATGTTGCCCTCCCTTGGCCCCCAAATAGCTCACTGAAGATGAATTCTGCAAGAAAGATCGAGGAGGTATTACCGATGAGTAGAAAGCCGGAAAGATTTCTTTTCGCTGCACTCTTATGTTTTGTTGCACTCGGTTTGACAACTGCTGCCTATGGCCAGGGCAGAGGCGGTGGTGGCGGACGTGGTTCGGGCGGTAGCGGTGGACAAGGGGGCGGACCGCCTGCAGGCGTTGGCGTAGATCGTGGCCTCGGTAACGCGTCAGATCGATCAAACGGAAGATCGGACAATGGATTGGGAACAGCATCTGATCGTTCGAATGGACGTTCCGACGCTGGGCTGGATAGGGCCCGGATGGCCGCCGATAATCGGCATGAAGCGGACAAGGAACTGCGCGAACATCCAGGCGTTGCCAATACCCTTCACGTGAACGCCAACGACTTGAGAAATGGATACCAGGCAGCGTTAGCCGTTAACCCCAATCTGAAATTTGGCCAATACGTTGCTGCCACTCGACTCGAACAAAATCTCAGCGCGAGGTTTCCAAACGTGACGCGAGTTAACATTCTCGCCGGTTTAGCTAATGGCGACAGCCTTGGTCGCACCTTGCGAAACCTTGGTTTGGGTTCTGATGAAGCAAATGCCGCGAAGAAGCAGGCTGAACGCGAAATCAAGGAAGCCAGACATTAATCAGCGAGGTAAGACTCGCCAGCTTAGACGCTGAACAAGAAGCCAGCACCCGTCAGATCGGCGGTCGCTGGCTTCTCACTTTTTACACCAGCTCCTGCCGCTAGATCTGCGCACTGCACTAAACTATTCCCGCACGAATTTGATTAGTTAGTCGCCGGAGAGTTAATCTGCTACGTAACCAAAATCTTGCCAATCGAGCACCGCGAAAGAGGACACTTCATGAGTGCGAACACTTTAACCATCACCGACAATCGCACCGGTAAGCAGTATGAAGTCGCGATCGAAAACAACACCATCAAGGCCATGGACCTGCGGCAGATTAAGACTTCGGAAGACGATTTTGGCCTGATGACTTACGACCCGGCGTTCATGAACACCGCTTCCTGCAAGAGCCGCATCACGTTCATCGATGGCGACAAAGGTATTCTCGAATACCGCGGCTACCCGATTGATCAACTCGCCGAAAAAAGTTCGTATCTCGAAGTAGCTTACCTTCTGCTCAACGGTGAACTGCCGACGGAATCAGAGTTAAAAACCTGGACTCATAACATCACCTATCACACCTTCATCAACGAAAGCATAAAGAAAGTTATCGATGGCTTCCACTACAACGCGCATCCGATGGGCATGTTTGAAGCAACGCTCGGCGCGCTTTCGACCTTCTATCCCGACGCGAAAGAGATTTTCGAAGTGGATAGTCGCAACAAACAGATCTTCCGGCTTATCGCAAAGGTCCCGACAATTGCCGCTTTCGCCTATCGCCACCGCATCGGGATGCGTTATGCCTATCCCGATAACGATCTCGGTTATGAAGGCAACTTTCTGAACATGATGTTCAAGACTACGGAGTTGAAATACAAACCCAACCCCGTGCTTGAACGCGCCCTGAGTGTGCTTTTCATTCTTCACGCCGATCACGAACAGAATTGCAGTACTAACGCCATGCGCAGCATTGGGAGTGCCCAGACTGATCCATTTTCTTCCTTAGCAGGCGCGGCGGCGGCGTTGTACGGACCGCTGCACGGCGGCGCCAACGAGATGGTCCTCAGAATGTTGAAGGAGATAGGTTCGGTGGATAAGGTCCCCGAATACATCAAGCGCGTGAAGGCCGGCGAGTTTCGCCTGATGGGCTTCGGACATCGCGTCTATAAGAATTACGATCCGCGCGCGCGCATTATCAAACAGGTTGCCGACGAAGTTTTTGAAGTGACCGGCAAAGATCCAATGCTCGATGTGGCGCTGGAGTTGGAACGCATTGCGCTTGAGGACGAGTACTTCGTGAAGCGCCGGCTCTATCCAAACGTGGATTTCTATTCCGGGATTATTTACAAGGCGATCGGAATGCCGGTTGATATGTTTCCGGTGCTATTTGCGATTCCGCGCACTTCAGGCTGGCTGGCGCAGTGGGTCGAGCTGCTGGAGGATAAAGATCAGAAAATCGCCCGCCCGCGACAGATTTATTTAGGACAGCGCACGCGTGACTATGTTCCGATGGAACAACGGAAGGCTGCCGAAAGCGCTGCTGGAACTGCTTGATTAAGTGTTGCTCCAGGCGATCTGTTAAGCGTGTAGATTCATTCGTCCAGGATTAACCCATGAACGCTGCTGTCACGCTGTTGTTTGTCCTTATGACTTGCGCAGGGCCAGCTCAGTCGCAGGAACCTTCTCCACAATCATCGCCCCCAGAAGAAAGTCCCTTCACGGCAGTTGGACGCATCGGGGATCCTGGTTATCGCTCCTTCTTCATCTTCCCAACCAGGAATGCCGGCTATACCATCAGAGCCGATGGATATGCTGAAAGCAGTAGCGGGAAAGCACGTCCAAGAAATTTCAGCCTACCTTTGGGCCAGAGTGGGCACATGGTGCGTTTCTATTTTCTCGAGCATGAAAACGATCTGCTCTTGATCTATGAGTTGAGTGATGAGCGCTTAGGGTGGGGCTACCTCGTGCGCTTAAATCAGAAAACGCTAAAACCGAAGTGGGCGCTCCCAATTAACGGCTTCAATATCGGTCCTGGTCTGGTTGACACGGCGAGTGATGCATATCTTTCAGCGGCGAATCTTTTTGCCAGGGTAGAGTTGAAAACCGGCACCTACGTTTGGCAGCAAGTGGATCCTCAGAAGCAGTTTCCTCTCGGTTTCGCTGGATTTCGCCTACCCCAATTTGAAGGAGATCGAGTGTTATTTTCTGAAGACCGGCAAAAAGGTAAAACGGTCGTGATTGAAAAATCGAACGGAAAGATCATTGTAGTCCGCGATTAAACGAGGGCTCGCCTTAATTGGCTAATTGTGACAATTGGCCGTGTCGCCATCACCTTCAACACACCAGGGACTGTGAGCTAAGATTTCATTAGTGCACTCGGCAGGACTCGAACCTGCGACCTTCTGATCGTACGTCAAGAGGCGTCTGCTCCCACCAGTTGGAGCGTTTTTGCCTGAACTGACTCCAACACTGTGTCGCGCAGAAAAGCACTGGCTTTCAAGATCTCGACACCGATCATCTCGTTCTTATCATTTAGCTCGACAGTAATATTAGGGCTCAGCTCCACGCTTCTGCTTTCTGGTTCATCGGAGATGACCAGATGCAAGATATCCTCCTGCTCAAAGTATCTAAGACGAGTCTCATTCATGAGTAAATCTCCCAGTTCGCAGCCGAAACCGTATCAGCTGACGAGTTATAGCATGAACAGTCACCGGAGTAACCACGTCTTCCTTGATTTCATAAGGAATCATGACTAGTTGTTGGTCGTGACGCCCAACGACAACCGGGCGTTCCGTCTCTGTGTCGAAGTAGCGTTCGTCTGAGTGCCGGATGCTCTCAAGCCTTGTTAAGTCAAACCCTCGAAGCGCCGCCCTATACTTTAGATAATCTGTCCATTGAATGACGGGCATACGGATTGAAATTATTGGTGCACCCGGCAGGGCTCGAACCTGCGACCTTCTGATCCGAAGTCAGACGCTCTATCCAACTGAGCTACGGGTGCGGATAAGACCAGTGAATAGTAAATGGTGAAAAGTGAATAGTAAATCCGGATCGCTGAGTCTCTTCCGATCCTGTCCTTACTTTCACTTTTCACTTTCATCGCTCTTTACTACTTTCCCTGGAATTCGTGACGAACGAAACGCACCAACAGATTGATCTCGTCCGCTGAGAGTTTATCCTTGAACGCGGGCATACCGTCCCCGCCCTTCATAATCTGCTCTACAAAGTCTTCATCCGTATGTTTGAGCGCGTGCCCTGTGCTGAGGCTGGGAACTTTTAGCTTCTTATCATCAACGGTCTTCAACCCACCTTCGCCCTGGGCTCCGTGACACGCAACGCATTGCTTGGCGAAGTTAACGCGAGCCAACGCAAATTCATCCGGCGTCGCCGTGGCCTTCGCTGCCGGCGTTGTCGTAGCCGTAGGCGTGTTCGTGTTTTCAGTTTGAGCACAACTGCTCATGAGAAAGAGCGCAAAAATCACCGACGCAAGCATGACAAGCTTCATGGAAACCTCTCCGGGTTCTACAAGTTTTTCTTCAGGGGGTAACGGAGTATAGCAGCGGTCTACGATCAGGTGAAATCACGAACCGAGAGCACGACGAAGATTCCCCAACGCGCTATTTGACCAGACATAGATTCAACCAGGCCCACGCAAAATCAGAACTGGGAGCGATAGCGATGCCCGAACGGGGCTACGGCCTCCAGCCCAGGGTTGCCGCTTCGGCTACCCTGGGTAAAGAAGGAGTCTTGTCCTCAACCGCAACGCGGTTGCGTCTGCTTTGTGCATTTCTCTTTGAGGAGACGACTCAACCGCGTTGCGGTTGAAATTTTTTCCTACTGGTTCCCAGGGTAGCCGACGCGTCAACCCTGGGCTGGAGGCCGTAGCCCCGTTGGGGCATCGCTGAGAACGCTCCCAGCTTTGAATTTGTCCGACCAGTGTTCCGCGCTCAATTGCCCAGCGCCCTACCTTCAGGCGCGGTAGTGGATCACTCTTACCTTTTCGATCGTTACCAGACCATCTTTGATTAGCTCGTCGAGCACCGGCAGAAATTTCTCGATGTTTTCCAGGCTGTCGACGATCTCGATGATCATCGGCATGTCTTCCGAAAGCCGCAGGATTTTTGCCGTATGCAGGATGCTATGTTTGCCGAAGCCCATCACGCCGCGGAGAACAGTGGCGCCGGCCAGCCCCGCTTCCCTCGCCTGGAGCACAATCGATTCATACAGCGGATGATGGCCGTGCCGGTCGCTCTCGCCAACGAATATCCGTAGCAGATAGCCGTCTTCGGGAATGTTCATCGTCCCCTCACAGAATCTTCGCTAACGAATAACCAACCCAAACCATTAGCAGGCCACCAGCATTGGAAATTCCAATATTGAAAAGCGCCAGGCCTACCTCGCCATCGCGAAGCAGTGTGAACGTCTGCAGGCCAAACGAAGAAAAGGTTGTAAACCCGCCGAGCAGTCCGATAAGTACAACCGTTCGCACCGTCGGGTTGATAAGGTAGCGATCAAACATTAGATAAAACAAGAGTCCGGCCAGGAAACAACCTACCAGATTCACCACGAGCGTGCCGGTGGGAAAAGTTTCACCGAATCGTCTCGCAGTCCACTCTGAGAGCCAGTATCTCACCAGAGTGCCGGCGCCCCCCGCGAGCCCAATGTAAATCAATCTTTGCATTTTCTTCGCGGCAGACCGGATTGGCCGAATAGGCGCCCAACTCGGTACGCCTCAGTTTCAACTCTCTGCCTTAACTCCGCGTGCGCTCTACCGCCTCGGTCACTGTGTTTAGGCGGGCTTTGCACAAAAAGTCGGTTTCAGTCCGCAAAGCGGACGGCTGATAGTAGCCCAGCAGTTCACTGCTGGGGATAAAAATTGCTGAAGGATTTGTAGTCCGTGAAACGGACGGGTGAATGATAACGCTTGGATCTTCTACTCTTCAGCCATCCCCTTCACGGACTTTATCTCAAGCTTGCCACCAACCCCAGCGATGAATCGCTGGGCTATTCTCAGTCGTCCGCTAATGCGGACTAAGGGGCAGCTCCTTTTTTGTGCAAACATCGCCCTCCTCTCCTCGGTTGCAATCACCCTTGAGACTAGGCAGAATAACCGTGCGCGACTCGACAAATCCTCGCTGTTTTTATCAAAGCGAATTCTCGTCACAATTCTAGAGGTTACTGCAAATGAGTACGGATAAAGAACCTGGCATCGCGACGAGAGGCGCGCTCCGGCTCGCCCCCAATTGCGATGAGGTCGAAGAGCAAAAAGCCAAGTTGCCGCGGCAGTTTGTTAACTTCACTTTTTATCATGCGCGTCCTGAATGGCGCTCATTGACAGAGGCTGAGAAGCAACGAACCAGGGAAGAGTTTGTTAGCGCGGTCAACGAGTTTCGTCCCCAACTAATGATCCATACCTACTCGACGATCGGACTGCGCACGAACGTCGATTTCATGATCTGGCGCATCGGTTCGGAGCTCGATCCGATTCAGGAGATGACTTCGCGGCTCAACCACACCCAGATGGCCAAATATCTCGAGCCGTCGCAATCGTTTCTGTCAATGACCAAGCGGTCGATGTATATCGACAGAGATAATCCCAAGCACGTGGAAGACAGGCTGCATATCGTGCCCGGTAAGTCAGACTATCTCTTCGTCTATCCCTTTGTGAAAACCCGAGAGTGGTATTCGCGCACTCCCGACCAGCGTCAGGAGATGATGGACGAGCACATTCGCATCGGCACCAAGTATCGTTCCGTCAAACTTCACACTACATATTCGTTTGGGTTGGACGATCAGGAATTCGTGGTAGCCTTTGAAACTGACAATCCGGCGGATTTTCTTGATCTGGTGCAGGAGCTGCGGGAGACGAAGGCAAGTTCATATACATTGCGCGACACGCCGATGTTCACCTGCCGCCAGCGGACTCTGCAAGAGTGTCTTGAAGCGCTCGGTTGAAAACCAGCGGGAGCAAGCGCACCTTCCCAACCTGAGAGGCGAACTTACTCGCAGGGTTGATCCGAGTTTGAAAGCCTTTCAAACAAATCTTAAGAGTCAACTTGGATCAGCTCGTGGTCGGGAAGGCGGGCTGGCCCCCGCCGTTTTCTGCCTCTTATTTATCTTATCGTCATTACTGTTCGTTCTTCCTTCTCTTTCTCAAGCACAACGCCCCGCGTCTCCGCGTCCCAGCGTCTCCGCGTCTCCTGATAACGAGTACCTCTGGTTCGAAGCCGAGAACATGCGCGGTTTCGGCACCAAGCCTACCGGCGAGCCAGTTCAAAATCCTTCATGGATGAATTTACCGAGCGCGAAAGCGCCCGGTTGGGGGATCAATGGACCCGGCGTCTCTGCCGAATGGTCGCAAGGCGGCGAGAGCGAATGGAACTCCGCCGCGGCGAGCGCTGATGAGGCAAACGGGAAAATCTATCAAGACTTTGAAATACCGCGCGGCGGGAACTACAAGATTTGGGTGCGTTATGCCGACTGGGCCAACCGGACTGAGAACTTCGTCATTCGCATCACCCAGGGCGAGCGCGAGATCTTCCGCCATGAATTTGGCGCCAGGGACGTTATCGATCCTCACGACGAAGTCAGTATGTACTGGGGTTGGGCATTTGCCTGGGATGGCGCCAGCGCGCAAATCGAGAAAGGCCCAGCTCGTCTGTCCATTGAAATAGCCAAGCCCGCCGAAGCCCGACGCCACGTCGACTGCGTGCTGCTGACAAATGATCTTGAGTACCTTCCATCTGGACGCCGCAAACCAGATTTCGCCGCTGCTCGTTACCTGCGTGAGTTGTCCGGAAGCCACACTGAGCTTTCGTCCTTACTGTCCGCAACTTCTTCTGCAGCCTCGCCGGTTCCGCTTGCCTGGCAACGGCCAAAGATCGCCGGCCGCGATTTCCTGATGCCCTGGAACATCACCCCGGAATTCTGGAAACTCTACGATCAGCCGGCCGCAGAACGTCCGCTTTATCCCTTCAACGCCGAACCGATTGAAGACTTCGTGCAGAAGTATAAGGGCGCTCGCGAGGTGCCGTTGTTCAGCTCCGGGTTCGTGGTGCCGGTAATTTACATCAACAACCTGCCCGAGTATCTGAAGGAACGCAGTCCTTTCCTGCGCTATCTGCGTGAGACGAAAGTTCCTTTTGCGATTCTAATTAACTACGGCTCCGCGGCGATGTCGGCGGAAGACGGCCAGGCGGCGTGGAAACTTCTAACCGGGGAATTCAAAGATCAGTTTATCGGTTGGATGTCAGGTGAGAGCGTCGGCTATGTTTGGGAACAGTCGCCGGCGGAGCTCAAAATTAACGCGTCAATGTCGCGCCGGGAACTGCTCGAAGCGCATCGCGTTTTCTATACGAACGCCATCGCGCACAAGTGGGCCGCAATTTTCCATACCGAGACCGGGGCGATGTGGGACAAGCTGATTCCCGCGCAGGCAACCTCAAGCACTTCATTCGCACACGCGTTGACAGAATGGGGCGTACGCTTGCTGGGCGTTGAGACTTCCGCTGTGCAACCGATGTTTGCGATGCGCACAGCCTTCACGCGCGGTGCGGCGCGCCAACATGGCGGAAATTTTCTTTACTATCACGCGGCAAACTTTGGTGACACCGCGACGGCGTTTACCCGGGCGCAAAACTTCGCCGGGCCGGATAATTTCTTTCACACGCGTTATGGGGCCACGATGGGACCGTCGCTTTCGTGGTATCGCAAGAGTTATTACTTCTATTACATGGCAGGCGCTTCGGGGATCTACCTCGAACAAGGTTTCGATCAGTTCTTTAAGCCTGGGCCCGGCGATCATGAGTTTCAACTAAACCCGCTTGGTCGGATCACTGACGAGTTCATGCGGTTCGCGGAAAGACATCCCGACCGCGGCACGCCCTACACGCCGGTTGCTTTTCTGCTCGACCCCGCGCACGGCTGGGACATGACTGACTACCCGCAATGGCCGTTTGAGGTTTCGCAGATCAATCGCAGCGACCGCGCGCTGCGTGAACTCTTCGGCGTCGCCTATTACCCGGGGCTTGTCGTTGAGGGTGAACCGGCGACCGGCGATCGGCAGGCGTTTGTTAACGGCATCTTTGGCGACATTTTCGATGTGCTTGTTGCAAGCGAGGCCCAGAGCGCGATTAATAACGTCGTCCAAAGTTCAAAGTCCAAAGTCCAAAGTCGGCGGAGCGAGGCTGCCACCAGAAAACCTGACAAGAACAGTAAGATCAACGAATTGGCATACGAGGGCAGCAATATTAAAGATGAACCTTCACGCCTGCCTTCTTCTCTATCTGCTCGCCCTTCCCCGGTTTACCCCCTCGATCCTTACCGCGCGATCGTGGTTGGCGGCGAAGTTGAATTGTCGCCAAAATGGATTCAGCGACTCAGCGCGTACGTCAGATCCGGCGGGGCACTGGTGATCAATTCGGCCCAGATCAAAGGCGTCCCAATCGAACTGCTCGGCGTTCGGCTAACGGGAGAGACTGGCGAAGCACACAACGCACGCTGCCTTTCACCCGGCGAAATGGAGCAGAACTTAAAAGGTCAAATCTTTCGCTATGACAAAGTAGAACTAGAGGGCGCGCTGCCGCTGATAACTTCCACCAACGGCGAACCCTTCGTCACCGTCAACAAAGTCGGCAAAGGTTCTGTCGTCTTTGTCGCCGTGCCGGATCTTCTTGGCGAAGATGAACGAATCACGCCTTTTGCAGCGCACCTGCTGGCGCATATCTTTGCCGACGCCACTCCGATAAAGGTTGGAGGCGATGTGGAGTATCTGGTCAACCGGAATGAAAACGGCTGGGTGGTCACGCTCCTCAATAACAACGGCGTGTTCAAACCGCAGCAAGGCATGGCTCAGGTCGATCGCAGCGCGAACGTTACTGCAACGATCAGTCTGGCCGGCCAAACGGTTCAAAAGGCCTGGGATTGGATTAACGAGAAAGAAGTTGAAGTCAGGAATCAGAGTGGGCGGAACAGCGTGACGGTAGAAATTGCTCCCGGCGGTATTTCAATTATAGAGCTTCGTTTGAAGAAATAAGTGCGCGCTTGTCTGGGACCGCGGGCGTACCGCCCGCAAATGAGCGCGAAGCGCGAAATGAAGAGAGGTGAGCCTCGTAGGTGTGTTCATGGGAAGGTGGGCGGGCGGGACGCCCGCGGTCCCAGAAGTTCACCAGCCTCTTGCTCATGAATCTTGCGCCCTGTGTGTTCCGGTGTGGCCGCTCAGCGTGAGTAGCTTTGAAACGGCCCTGCCGATTTCGTCGTCACCGTGCTCTTCAACGGCTTGCAATAACGGTGCAACCTCACCGGTCTTCGCCATGACAAACAAAATGGACAAGGCGTTGTAGGTGTCTTCCCTGCTCTCGCTCGCAAGGTTATTGATGGCCTCCGTCGCCAATCCCGAAGCAGCGATCGCGGCGCCAATGTTGCGCCTTCGATCGGCAGAGGCTTCTTCAAGTGCCCGATTAAACAAATCGACGGTCCGGTCAGGTTCGAGCCTACGCAGTGCTCGCGCGGCGGCATTACGCACATGAGTCGAGTGGTCATCAAAACAAACCACTATCCGACTGAAAGCATCCCGGGAGCCCGAGCGCGCCAACTCCGCCACGGCCGCAGCCCGCTTATATGGATCGACACTGCTAAGGTAAGTGGCGATTGCCGGTGTCACTGCGGAAGACGCAACGTCGTAACTACTGTTTGTGTCGGTAAGGTCTTCGGCAACTGCTCCAGCGGACCAGGCCCGGACGACCGGTCTGGCTGCTTCTTCCTGCCGTGCAGACGCCAATCTCTCGTTGATGTCAGGCGCAACCGTATTTTCAGCCACACTTGCCTGATACTCTCCGAGTGAAATGAATTCTTCTGCGGCGACGGCGCGGGCCTCTGCTTCTTGTTTGAGTTGATCTTTCCGTTCCTGCAAGCGTGCCTCTGCTTCCGCCAGTTGCAGAGTTGCTTCTTCTATCCGAGGCCGTTCCTCTTCTTCCAGTCTGCGGAACATTTCGATCTCTTCCCTGATCCGCTTTTCCTGTTCAGACCGTGACTGCGCCTCGATCGCAGCGTTTCGCCGTTCTGACTCGAGCTTTGCCTGCATTCGTTCTTCTTCTTTTGCGCGCGCGTGTGATTCCGTTTCAACCCTCTGGACTTTCTCCGCAATCAGTCGATAAGCATCATCCGCTGCCCGGCGCCGCACTTCGGCGTCCTCGATCCGCCGTCGCGTATCAGCATCGGCAATACGCAGGCTTTCGATTTGACCGAGTATTTGTTGTTCCTTTTCAGCCAGGGCCTTTGACTCGACTTCCGAACGGGTCCTCATCAATTCCAGTTCGGCCAGTCGTGCCTGTTCTTTTTCAGCGTGCAGGCGAAGCTCCTCTTTCAGTCGCGCTTGCTGTTCCTCTCCACGGTGACGAGTTTGCTCCAACTCCTTCTGTTGTGTTTCAACTTGCCGTTTGATTTTGGCTTCGAGTTGCGAGCGCTCCATTTCCGCCTGGGCCCGAGCCTGTTCGGCCGCCTGCATGCGCGCCTGGGCCTCTACGAGCCTTTGCGCTTCCTCATCTGCCTTCTCGCGCGCGGCTTCAACTTCTTTCCGGCGCCTGTCGACCTCTTCCCCGGTATGACGCAGAGTTTCAACTTCCTGACGCAGTCGCTCCTCTGCCTCACTGTTCGCCCTCTGCGCTTCCTGACGCAGGCGTTCAGCTTCCGCGCGTTGGGCTGCTTCCGCCGCTGCTTGTTCTTCCTTTAGGCGTTCGAGTTCGCTGGCAGCCAGTTCTCGCGCGGTTCTCACTTTAGTCTGCTGCTGCAAGACTTCGCCGGTTGCCGTTTGCAGTGTTTCCTGTTCACTTGCTAATCGCGCGAGCTCTGCTTCATGTTGTGACCTGGCGTCGTCACGCGCACGCATGACTTCCGCGTGATGCGCCGCGTCCGCAGCTTGCTGGCGCGCTATTTCGACTTCGGCCCGGCGCCGCGCAATCTCTGCAGCCTCAAGCCGAAGACTCGTCACCTTCATCCGGAGGTTTGTCTCTTCTTCCGCGTAACGCTGGGCCTCAGCTTCAGCCTTTAAACGGGCCGCTCGCTCGATCGCAAAGGCCTCCAGCTCCTGCCGGCGGCGAGCTTCTGCTTCTGCTTCGGCTCGCTTACGTGCGTCTTCCTCTTCGAGTCGTCGTGCCGCTGCTTCCGCGCGTAGAGCAGTTTCGCGTTCGGTTCTCCAGCGAGCTTCGTTTTCCATTTCCTTGAAAGCCGTTGCTGCCGCTAACTGTTGTTGCTCAATATTCGCAACCGTCTCCAAAATAGTTTGTGCTTCACGAAGGAATGGATCCTCTTCGCTGGCGGTGCGGTCCGCAGCTATCAGGTCAGGAGAGATATCAGGAGTCTCAACTACTTGCTGCAGGGCATTCTCAGTTTGCGCACTCGCGACAGGAGTAACCTCGACTACCCCAGTCGAGTCGTTGGTTACTTCCGCATTCGTGTTTGCGACTGCAATAGGTTGTGCCGGCAGAGCGGGTTCTTCGGTAAGGGAAACAGCTGTTGGCGTCTGAGCTACTTTCTTCGTCTCAGCTGGCGCTATAGCAACGTCAGAAAAGCTGGCCGGGGCCGGTTCGCCAATTTGAATCAACGCCGCCGCCGCCGCGTTTCTTACGTCCACATCATCGTCGAACATGGCCGCAACAAGATGCGCAGTGGCGCGCTGGCTGCCCACCACTCCAAGGGCGCGAGCCGCTGCCGCTCGCTCAGTGGGCGAATTCGCCGCGCGCAGGTTTTGTACAGTCTCGTCAAAATATCCGTGGTCAAGAAAAAGTTGACGCGCACGTTCTTGTTCCTGCTCAGTTAAATTCTTGAACTGATCCTCAAGTCCCGAGCTTGCCGGAGAGTCCGGCTTGACGGAGTCATGATGGTTGCTCGCGTCGTTCGTGTTCCGAACTACTTGTTCGCTGAAATCAAAACGAGGTATCTCCTGAGTGTCACTCGACAAGTTTTCAGACTTGGCCGACATCGCAGCCAGGAGTTCGGCGGCAACGACCTCACGAGTCGCCTTGTCTTCCGGCACGGCAACTTTGTCGTCATTCGACCGCCCCGCAAGTAAATCCCTCATTGCGCTCAGGCCTGCTTTGATTTGTTGATTCACAGATGATTTTGCTTTCCGTTTTGGTGAAGACACGCCTTGTACACCCTTGATTACGAGCGCCCGCGGAATCAGAATTTCCGCAGACTTCTCACACTGGAGACAGAACTATTTACTTAAAGATAGTCCGATTTCCCGATTTCTTCTACAGAAAGGTGCTTTATTTTACGTTTTGGAAGGGATCAGGCAGGGCTGACTTCAATGGCTTAGCCTCAAAAAAGTCCGCGAAGCGGACGACGGCATGAAGCCTGGCGTGGAGCGTAGCGGAACCTCAGGATCATCAACACCCAAATACAGCGGAGCCCGCGAAGCGGCCGATAGCTGTTGAATTATGAAACGTCAGTCGTGATGAGTCCGCTCCTACGCCGAAGGCGTACTGCAAAACCGGAAAGGGGAACTCTGAAATCCCGCCTCGATGTTCTCTCTTACCCCGCCCCGATGTTCTGATCTCTCGTCCGCAGGTTCTGATCTCCCGTCCGCAGGTTCCGCTATCCCGACCCGAAGTTCTGATATCCCGACCAGCTGGGGCATTAATGAAATCCCCGCTGCCAATAACTGCATTTTGACTTTTGAGGCGGCCGCTTGACCACTCATCCTGCCTTAACAGGGTTGAGTGCTTTCGGCCCGAGCGTGCGAGCGATTCGTTCCAGCAGTACTTCGGAGTCGAAAGGTTTGGAAAAGATTTCGGTGCAGCCCGCGGCCCGAACATCAGCCTTGACGGCGTCGGTCAGGTAGGCGCTGATCACGAAGATTGGAATCTGAGAAAGTTTAGCCTGAGCGTGGATGCGGCGCGCCGCCTCTACTCCATCCATCTCTGGCAAGGACAAATCCATAATTATGAGATCGGGGTACATCCAGCCGGCTTTCAGCAGCCCCTCCACGCCGTCCTCCGCCTCGATGACTCGATAACCTTTGCGTTGCAGCAAAGTCGCGAGCAGTTCCCGCGTATCCAGATAGTCTTCAATTACCAGTATTTTTGCGGTGTCGGCTTCGGTTGTAATGCGAGCGGTTGCGGAGGCTGTTGCTTTGGCAGGACTCATAGTTACCTCACAGGGCAAAGAAACTAAATTTCAGAACTAAGTGAGATAACGGGGCGGGTACAGGAAGAGATTAGCACGTAACAACGGTTACCCGGCAAGTGCAAACGGCCGTCTTCCCCGGGATTTCACAGAATCGACACAAACGGGGGTGCCGGAGCGGCGAAGAGTTTTTCAGTCGAACATTCCACTCGGTAGCTCAATCTTCCAACAGTTTTCCTGTGAACAACGGCAGTCCGGCAAGCGAGATGTAGAACGCGTAAACCGCGAGCGCCAGGCAAATGATGAGAGCGATAAGGAAGTCGGTGGCGTACCAGGCGGTGAATTCAGTCGTTATAGGAAAGAAGATCCCGAGATGGAGAAAAAACAGCGTAGACACTGCCGCCAACAATCCATATCGATAGAGAACCAGGATCACTAAAAAAGAGGAGAGTGCGGGAAAGAAGATCATCGGCAAGGGGACTTCAGCAATCAAAGTATTGAGCACTGCTTGCAGTAGCCACAGCAGTGCGAAGGCCAGCCACTCGCGGCGCAAGACCATGACGAAGAGCAATAGCAGCAACAACGAAATGAAAGCCAGAAACACACCCGCGTTCATCTGACTTAAGAATTTTTCGATGAAGAGATGAGTGCCGATTTCGGTGTTGCCGGGATTCATAAGCAGTGTCGGAGGCTTTCCAATCCATCGCGATCCGATCGCCGAGCCCTGCATGCACAGGAGCATGCCTATCCCACACACCGCGCCGATCAGAATGTCGCGTCCGACCAGCGGATCACGATAACCGCCGGCCACCAGACGACTCCAGGCGACGATGCGGTGCGGCCAACGTCTGCGAACATAGGGTTCGAACGCGAGGTACAGCAACCACAAGAAGAATCCCTGGTAGACGGCAACGGAAATGTCGAGAATGAAAAGGCCAAACTCGGACCACGCCAAGCCGTTGTGATGCTCCATGAACAGCCAATAGAGCAGGTTCAAAATCAGAAACAACGCCCCCAGTCGGGTAGCGCCGCGGCGGTCGCCGCGCCCCAGCTTCAGGTTTCTCCGCGCCAGCATCGAGCTCGCAACCAGCACGATCATGTAGACCGCAATGAGGATGAAAGTCAGTGCGCGATCCCTGGCGCTCTCGGGCGCTTGCTCCTGTCTCACCGGTTGGTCCCAGGGATAAATAGTTTCGAAGTAGACAGCCTTGCCGCGAAAAGCTGCGGCCTCGACGTGAGTCTTCAGTTCAGGGTGAGTCGCGTCGGTTCCGTCCCAGGCCACACGCGTGTCGTAGGCGTGCAGCGGCACTGAAGTGGAAGCGACGGATTGAAACCTTGCCAGATCGAGGCCTGCTTCCTGAAAAAGGACTGACCAGTCAGGGGCGACGTTTGAGACAACCGCAGACTCACGTTGCGGCGGCACGCCAACGAACCAATGCAGACGACCCGCCATGTCGAGATACAGACTTGTCATCCCTGAAACATCGAGCGCCGGCTTATCAACCTGGATCTTCTCTGTCGTCTCAAAGTAGCGAGGACTCTCGCGATACCAGAAGCGATAAGGGCCCGGACCTCCGGTGCGCAACTTATTCCAGCGGTCCGGTGATTGATCGTTCGCCTCGATGTAGCGCAGGTAGTCATACTTAAGAATGATTCCGTCCGCGCTGTCTAACGGCCGCTGTGCGTAGCCCATCTTCCTGATCACATCACGCGCCCGAGCTCGCAAAGCGTCAGGAGGCAGATCGAGTGACGCCATGCGATAAACTGCTGTGTATCTCGTCAGCCAGAACGCGAGCCCCAAGCCAACCAAAAGAGTGAGCAGAAGGGTCGCAGCCCAGACGGGCATCAGAACCCCTTCGGTCGGAGCTGCCGCCACCATCTCCGGCGAGGGCGTCTCACCGGCTGCCAGCGCAGCGGCTATCGGATCTCCACCAGGAAGCGCGGCCGCTACTTGCAAAGCCGACGACGGTCGCAAGGACGGATCTTTTTGCAAACAACGGTCGATTACTCGCTCAATCAGGGGATCCAAATCGGGGACTATGGAGGTGGGCTCAATGGGGGAAGTGTCCCTGCGGCGAAGTTGCAATAGTTCGTTAAGCGAAGGTGCGTCAAACGCCTTTTTGCCGGTGAACACTTCATAAAGCACGAGCCCAAGCGAATAAATGTCACTGGTAACTCCCAGCTCCTTGCCTGCGAGTTGCTCCGGCGACATATAGGCAGGCGTACCGGCAATTGCTTCATCCACTCCAAACTGTTGCAACAAACCGGCAAGGCCAAAGTCAGTAATCCGGACATTGCCGTTTTCGTCGACCATGACGTTCGCCGGTTTAAGATCCCGGTGCAAGACGGAGTTGTCGTGCGCAGCCGCCAGGCCGGCGCACAATTGGCGCGCTAGCTGGGTAGCCTTGTCGGCCGGAAAACGTCCAATGCGACGCAGCAGCGATGAGAGCTCTTCTCCCTTGATGTATTCCATCGAAAGGAAGTGAAGGCCATTCATCTCGCCGATGTCATAAACACGGCAAACATTTTTGTGACTGACTTGTCTGGCAATTCGCACTTCGCGATGGAAGCGCGCCAGCGCGGCACCGTCTCGCGATAGGCTGTCCGGAAGGAACTTGAGAGCCACCGGCTGTCCCAGCTTGAGATCGTCGGCGCGATAGACTTCACCCATCCCGCCTTTGCCCAGCAAGCCGACTATTCGATAGCGATCAGCGAGAATGGTTCCCGGCACAAACCGCGCATCGTCGATTGAGTCAAACGAATAGGAATTCTGACTTTGACGGGCCGAACCCGATGTTTCGAGCCGGCGCGTGGCGTCGCCTTCAAGTGACTCGCCAAGGTCAAGCGCCGCGCCACATGAGGGACAGCTGGTTTCGGTGCCGAGAAGGTTTTTCGTACATTTGGGGCAACGCATCTGTGGCGGCGGATTCTAGCAGAAACCGGATCGCAGAGACAGAGATCATTCGGCAATCAGCCGCAATAAACAGGCGGCTGGATCGTTCTTATCTCGCGGGTGTGACGAGCGTTGGCCGTTATCACCAGGTGTTCGCTACAATAGACTTTCCGGATAGGCAGGGGGCAACATGTTTTTGAAAAATCGTATTAAACTGCTGGCCGTTGTTGGCTTCGTTCTAGTAATTGCCGCTTCGGCGGCTTCAAGGCCGCGAAAAATGCAACGCATCGCAACAGGCTCGTGGGGCGCTCCACATATAAGAATCGATGTCGGGCAAGGCTCGGCCACGATCGACTATGACTGTGCTAATGGGACCATTGACGGGCCGTTAACCTTCGACAGCAAAGGTCGCTTCACCTGGCACGGAACTCACCGCCGCGAAGGTCCCGGTCCGATTAGAGTTGGCCATGAACTTAAAGGCAGCCCGGCACTCTACACCGGCTCTATCAAAGACGATACGATGACCCTGACAGTTAAGCTGACGGACTCTAACGAAGTGGTGGACACCTATACGCTGAAACGTGGTAGCTTCGGCAGAGTCTTCAAGTGCAAGTAAGTGCTTTTGTCCGGTAGACCAAGATGGCGAAAGTGGCGTGGAAGTTTCTGATAAGGGGCGAGGTGCAGGGAGTTGGTTATCGCTTCTTCGCGCAGCGCGCGGCGGCGCGACATCAGGTGTTAGGCCTGGTGCGAAATTGTCCGGACGGAAGCGTAGAGGTAGTTGCCGAAGGATTGCCGAACGCTGTAGAAGAGTTTAAGAAAGATCTTGTCACCGGCCCGCAATGGTCACGAGTAGAGCAGGTCGAAGAAATCAACCTTGAACCGACCGGGCTTTACGCAAGCTTCAGAATTGAACGTTAGACGTTCGGGCTTGGAACTTAGTACTTTGTACTTTGCTGATAAAGGTTCAAGGTTGCAGACAGATGAAACTAAGTTGATGAGAACCAAGTACAAAGCACCAAGTACCAAGATCAAATCAAAGGATGCTATTTACTGACTATCATTTATGGATGATCTCAAAAGACTGATTCGCGAAGTGCCGGATTTTCCCAAAGCCGGCATTAACTTTTACGACATCACGACGCTCTTGAAGCATCCTGACGGCCTACGCAAGACGGTTGACGCTTTGGCTGCGGAATATGACGGCGAAAAAGTTGATACCGTCATAGGCGTCGAGGCGCGCGGCTTCATCTTTGCACCGGCGCTGGCATATCACCTGGGCGCCGGCTTCGTGCCGGTTCGCAAACCGAAAAAGCTTCCGGCAGAGTGCGCTTCGATCTCGTATGACCTGGAGTATGGACAGGACACGCTGGAGATTCATCGCGACGCGGTCGGCAACGGCCACAGAGTGATCATCGCCGACGATCTGCTGGCTACCGGTGGAACTGCCAAGGCTGTTTGCGATCTGGTTGAAGGATTGGGCGGAACAGTGGCGGGCCTGGTGTTTGTCGTCGAGTTGGAATTTCTGCCCGGCCGGAAGAAGCTGGAAGGGTATGACGTGCGATCGCTAATCAAGTATCAATCGTGAAGACAGGAGACAGAATACGGCAGTCAGAAGGCGCTCGCCCGACTGCTGCTTTCTTTCTTCTGCCTTTTGCTTTCTGCCTTCTGCTGTCTGTCTCCTGCCTCCTGTTTACTGTATTCTTGCCATTAGGCTCCCGTAGCTCAGTTGCATAGAGCGCTCGCCTCCTAAGCGAGAGGTCGCGCGTTGGAATCGCGCCGGGGGCACCATTTTTTTGCGTCTCACACACATTGGGACACAAAAATGGCCGCGCAAAGTGTGATAAATACTCGGTGCGTGACTATTCCAGCAGGTGAACCAACAGAGTGGGAAAATGGGAATCTACAAAGATATTGACATTGGCTTCGCTAGGCGAACGTCCCGAAGGTCTTCTTCAGCCTCCGCGTGCAGCGAGTAGATCATTGAAACTCCGCTTTCAGCTTGGCTAATGTTCGGGACCGGGCAATAAGGAAACGGCGCCACTCTCGATCTCAGCCTGGCGCCGTTCGACTTCGGCAGCCCAAACTTCCTCAACTTCTGGGTCAATCTCAAGCGTGGCTATGGGTCTCTCGACCAATCGGGGACCACTCCTTCACGTAAAGTTAACCTTCCTGGTCCAACTTTCCTTGACACATTCCGTATCGGTTGGTATACCCAAATCCTCAACGTTCTCGCAAGGCGCCCTCTTTCCAAATCTCGACTTGAGAAAGTCCGGCCTTAATCCAACTTTGACATTAATCCAACCAAGCCAATAGGAGGCCCCAATGAAGAATCTAAAGTACTTACCCTCAATTCTCGGGATGCTACTCGTCGTCGTTTGCCTTCACGTTTCTGCATCCGGGCAAATGGTGGAAGACAAAAACAAACTTGCTGCCGTCAGCGCGACTGGTTCGAGCGTTAGATGGGACGTGAGCGCAGCTCATGCTGGAATGTCCGTGACCGTGGCAGCGCCGGACGGAAGAGTTTTCCGCGTGGAGACAAAATCAGGCGCCTCCGCCGAATTCGCGCTTTCCGACAAGCAAGGCAACAGACTGCCTGATGGGCAATACACTTATGAACTGCGGCTGACGCCGGAAATCTCGAAAGCCGTTAAAGAGCAGCTGGCGGCAGCGCGTGGCCAGGATGATGACCCCGAAGATGTACGCGCATCGCGCAAACGCATAGGAATACCAAGCCTGGTGGAGTCAGGAGGATTTTCAATCGTTAACGGAGCGGTCATCGTGGCCGGGAGTGCCGAAGAGGGCGCGCGGAAAGTCAGCAGGATTTCAGAGCCGCAACTTCCCGGCCTGGCGCCTGCTACCACGGTAAGCAAAAAAATGCATCACCCGCTTATGATTGCGACACCTGACGATGTGATTCCCGACGATCTAATTGTCCAGGGGAGCGCCTGCGTTGGTCTCGATTGCGTCAATGGAGAAGTCTTCGGCTTTGACACTATCAGAGTGAAGGAAAACAACACGCGCATCCAGTTTGACGATACCAGCGCCGCTGGTTTCCCCCTCAATAACTGGCAGATAAGGGCGAACAGCTCAGCTGCTGGTGGCGCAAGTTTTCTGAGCTTTGTAGACCAGGGAGCAACGGGGAATTCCGAGACCGGCACGATCGTTTTTGAAGTCGATGCCGGCGCGTCTGCGAATGCACTCAAGGTGAGCAGCACCAGCAAAGTTGGATTCAGGACCGCCACGCCAGTCCTGGACCTGCACATTACAACCACCGATACCCCGGCCCAACGGCTTGAACAAACAAATGCCGGTGGCTTCACCGCACAAACCTGGGACATTGCCGGCAACGAAGCAAACTTCTTCGTTCGTGACGTCACCGGCGGTTCTCGCCTGCCCTTCCGCATCCGACCGGGCGCGCCAACCAGCTCGATCGACATATCAGCAAGTGGCGCTGTCGGCATCGGCACAGCGTCGCCCTCAGCAAAATTGCATGTGAACGATGCTACCTCTGCCTTCAATGGTGGAGTTGGTAATTTCAGCCTTACTAACTCTACTGATACGACCAAGCATTTGCTTATTGGTTACGATACGGCCCTGGGCGCGAATGGAAGTGGCTGGCTGCAAGCCGGCAAGGCAGGAACCGGACCCGGTCCAATTTTGATCAACGCAGATGGTGGCAACGTCGGGATTGGGACGTCTGCGCCAACTGCTTTGTTGTCGGTCAACGGAACCGCCAACAAGCCTGGAGGTGGATCGTGGGATGTGTTCTCAGACGAGCGCCTGAAGAACATCAAGGGCTCTTTCAATAGCGGACTCAAGGCCGTCATGCAGTTGCAGCCGCTCCGTTACGAGTACCGGCGAAACAATGCTGCGGGCATTAAGTCAGAAGGAGAACACGTTGGCTTTGGCGCTCAGGCAGTTCAGAAAATTATCCCGGAAGCCGTGACCATGAACCAGAACGGCTATTTGCAAGTTAACAACGACCCAATCCTCTGGACTATGCTCAACGCCATCAAAGAGCAGCAGAAAGAGATTGAACAACTGAAAGGACAAATCAGGCAATTGCGGACTCGCTCGCAGAAGCGAAGGTAAGCTACAAAGGGGAGAAAGGTAAGGGGAAAGGGAAAGCAGTTCCCTTCCCCTTTCCCCCCTATTTCCTGATTGGCCCGCCCTTTTCCTTAGCCCTGCACATCCAAAAACTTCGCGCGATGTTTTGGTTCCGGCAGCATGCACGATTCGTGTTTGCCGAAGACCCGATAACGATTGCGCGCCACGACTTTGTAGACTGCATCGCGAAACCCACGCGGCAGCACACGGCCGATTCCCGCCAAACTCCAAAGTCCACCTAGTTGCATCAGCATGTAAAGGATCGCATCCGACCGCGCCAGCAGAGCCTCATCGGTTCGCTCGTAGTTTTTAACTAGATAGACGGTGTTGAGGTCATGAGGGTCTACGCCATGCCGCGTCATCAGCCCCTGAGCGAATTCGCTTTGTAGCGATGCAAATCTAAAACGATCGTGCTTATCGCGCTTCAGCAGAAACTGAACGAGATGATTGCAGAGTCCGCAAACGCCGTCGTAAAGAACGATTGGATTGGAATCAGTAGGCAAAGTGTCAGACGTAACTGCGATGTGGGCCGGGCAGCAAATTAACTGTTTGAGCTACCTCATTTGAATTCAAACGATTTGATGTAGTCGTTAAAGGCCTGGTCCCAATGGGCGACAGTTTTTTCAGGCCCGGTAAGCTTCACGAAATATGAACCTTTCGGCGTCTCAATAACCGCGCCGCGCAGGCGGTAGATCGAGTTGGCGTCCTTTGGAGTGCTGTCCTGTGACATTCCTCCGGAATAGGTCCCCTTAACGTCGACGGTACTAACTTGCAGCCCGTTAACAGTCATCGTGTCCGTTTTGGCTTTGTCCTGCGAGGGGGATCCATCGGGTTGCTTGACCTGATTGACCCAACGATCGATGTTCGCCTGGGTCGTACCGCCCTGGCCAGGCCCAAAATAATAGACGACTAGCAGCGCGTCTTCCCCATCGCCTGCGGCCTTCGGTAATTTGTATTGCGCCAGGCGCATTTCCGAAGTTGGCTTTTCCACCGTCCAACCGTCGGGAACTTTGTAGCTGACCTCGCCCGCCGCCGCCAATTGGGACGATGGAGCCGAACTACCTGCGGTTTGCGAAGGCGAGCTGCGCGGACCTCCGGATACGGAACCTTTCGAGCAGCTTAGGCAAGTGAACGCAAGCGTAATTACTACGATGAATGTTTTCAGCATGATATTGATTTAATCGCAAGCTCGAATCTATCGCAAGCGTTCTCGATATCGGGGGTAGAATCAAGTGATTGTTTGGGACCGCGGGCGTCCCGCCCGCAAACGCGCCGAAGACACAACATCTTTCAAAGGCTAAACTCATTTTCGCGCTTCGCGCTCATTTGCGGGCGGGACGCCCGCGGTCCCAGCCAATCACTTGAAAGGTTCGGGGCGATCACGGCTCGGGCGTCGACAGCAAGTAAACTGCGAACGAGGCAAGCCAGTGTTCACCAGCGTAATCACCGCTTGCCACGTGAGCAAGCGCATCGCTCGCGTGTAAGCGCGCGGACCTCACCAACACCTTTCGCGCCGGATCAGTTGGCGGCAACACGTTTGCGATACTGCGCATACACCAGGCGCGGCTCAAGTTCAAACCATCTAAATGAACGAGCTTGGGATCGCTGCGGTCGGTCACCGTTGCGGGCTGCAGTAATTTCTTTGGTACTCCAGCGGCAAGTTGCGGCAGGAACCGATCAAACCACTGGCGAAACTCTGCCGGGCCCAGCACTCTACGCATCAGGTCAGCTTCCAGCAACGCCGGTGAAAAGAAATCTTCGCCGCCGGGCTCCCAGGCCCCGGGATAGTTTCTGTCGCCTGCAAAATACGTTCGACTACGTTCAGCTATCAGCGCGGCCAGTTTCTTGTTATCGCTTGTCCTGGCATAGTCCAAAGCGAAAGCCAAACCAAACGCAGTATTCGGATGAACGCCGGTCCGAATCGGATAGGTTTGCTTCGGCAGAAATTGGATAAACGAATCAACCAGAGCGTCGACCAGCGGACGGAGATTTCCTGACCACGTTTTAGCGTCGGCGTCGCTTGCTAAGGAGAGTTCCTCGGCGAGCTTCAGCAGCCAGGCCCATCCGTACGTTCGTTCAAACGACTGCCGGTTCTTCTGCTTGAGGTAAGCAGTCTCGACGAGAATATTCTCCGCGCTTAGATTCGCGTTGAGTGCCTTGCGAATGTCGCCGGCTTCCGGCAGATCAGGAAACGATCTCAACAGGCGCACGAGCATCCAGTGGCCGTGAACTGATGAGTGCCAATCGAAACAACCATAGAACGCGGGATGCTGCGCCTTGGGACTCTGAACGTCCTGAGCATCATTCAGCACGTGGTCCGGCTTGTTTGGAAATTCCCTGGTCACACACTTCAATGCCAGCTGCGCGAAGTGCGACGCCTGGGCCTGCGTAAGCGAAGCCGTTGGCAATGAAGGTTGCGCCTGGGCGTTGAGCGAGACTGCACAAAGAGCCAGGAGTGCAACTACAACTATGCCGGCGCTGCTTTGTCTATTCACTGCTCCTCCTGATAATTCAACCTGATCAAACAGATTCACAGACAGTATCAGATAGTGCGCTGATTCGGAGTTCTTCCCTGCTTAGTTTCTGCGTTGTGAAGCTAGTAACGGTGCGATGGTCGTCCAATGTGAATATGCGGTCCGGTGGCTGTGCCGGGGATCGCCTGCCGAAAAGCGAGGAACGGAATGCCATTCGCACGGAGGTAGCCAAGCAGGGCTTGTCCTTCCGGGCCATCAGGATGCAGAGAAACGTCCATCGCGTTGTGATGATCCAGGCGCCAGCGATCATGAATCGAACCCTGGCCAAAAACAGCGATCGGCAACGGACGCTTGAAGGTGTCCTGGAAGAAGCGCTGCACCTTGTATGCATCTGACAATCCCCAGATGGCTCCTCCGTTGTAACGAATCATGGCGACTGTGCTTACCATGCCGCCGCTCGGGATCGGTTTGGTCCTGGCGAACGTCCTTTCTGCCTCCGCTTCGAGCAAAGTATCGGCGATGCGCGAGTCGGCATTCGCGATTGCCTGGTTTATCTCACTCACCTTATCCTTAGCTTCGTTAAGCGCCAGTTCACTTGCTACCAGCTCCTGTTTTGAAACCAGGCCTTCAGCAAATAACTGCTTCATTTTAGCTACCTGGTCCTGAGCTCTTTCCACATTCCGCTCGCGGCCTGGCAGCTGCTTTTTCAGAAGGCTTTGATACTCGTTAGTCGCCTTGATGTATTCTTCGCGCAATCTTGCAAGTTCATTTGCCGGTTTGGCCGGAGTACTTTTGGCTCGCGTCGTTTTGCCCTTCTGGGGCTGCGTCTTCACAGCACTGCGTTCCGTGGCATTTTTTTGAGAGGCCTGCAAAGACAACGGCAGCAGCAACAAAGTGAACAACGGTAGCGCGACAATCGGACAGACTAAGCCGCGGCCCTTAAGGACGGTTTGCCGGAGCGGAAGCTTGATTGCGAGCTCGTTCTTCATGATTTTCGCGCCCGCAGCTCCAGTTCCGAGTTGACCTCTCCACCGATGAGAATCGCCAGGCCAGTAAAATAGAACCAAAGCATGAGCACGATCAGCGCACCCAGCGAGCCATAGGTTACGCTGTAGGAATTGAAGAAGTGCAGGTAGAGCCGGAAGCCAAACGACACCAGCAACCAAAGAACCACAGCGACTATCGCGCCGCCGGTCATAAGCCTTCGCTTGGGACGACGGTCATTTGGCGCGAGGTAATAAATGAGATCGAAGGTGAGCAACAAAAACACGATCGCGATGGGCCACTGCAAAATATTCCAAACAGTTTTGAAGGCTGCACTAAAACCGAAATGCGCCGCTATCCGATCGCCAAGATTCCCACCGAAAAATACAACGGCCAGCGCGATTACGATAAACAACGAAACCAAAATCGTCAGAAAGATGACCACCAGCCGCACTTTCCACCAGGGGCGATCCTCCTTCACGGCATACGCGATGTTCAGCGTTGAACTGATTGCCCCCATTCCATTTGAGGCGGCCCACAAGGCGGCCAAAATTCCCAGAGAAAGTTTACCGCCGCCACGCGCCTGTGTAATCTCATCGAGCGTCGTGTGAACCAACATTACCGCGGAAGACGGCATGACCGCCGCCAGATATGAAAGCAGTTTGTTACGCAAATCTGATCCGGCCCCGGCAAAGTAACCCAGCAGGGTGACCAGGACCAGCAGCAGCGGAAAGAGTGCCAACAGAAAATAATAGGATAGTTGAGCGGCGCGCCCGAGCAGGTCGTGATCGTTAAAGCGCCTCCAAATGCAGCGGGTAAAGTTTTTCCAATTCAACGCGGAAAGACCCCTTGAAAACGGGAGACAAAGTACAGGGCTCAAGTCTAACGCCTTAGGAGATCTAGCGCCAAACAACAGACGCGGGGGATTTGAATTGTGAACTTTGGACTGGACCGGCTGGCCTTGTCACTTAACCATCGTACCTGTGCGCGACCAGCGAGTATTAGAGAAAAAGTCGATGATAGGGTTGCCGGCAGACGGTGCGCTTTCGTCGTAAGACCAGTAAACGAACATCGCCCGACCAATCACAAACTCGCGCGGGACGAAGCCCCAGTAGCGGCTGTCTTCGCTGTTTTCGCGATTGTCACCCATGACGAAGTATTTGTTTTCCGGTACGACTAACTCCTTGCCATTTCCTTCGTGAGTGAAGGCGTCATAATCTTCACTGCTTTGATCATCCCCAGAGCCCGGATGGTAATAAACGTTGTAAGTTTCGGCGGGTTTACGTGCAGGATCGTCTTCGACGACCAGCGGAGATTTTTCGTCTCGCTTATCGACCGCCTCTATGCGGTGCTCGGGTAAGGCAGTGCCGTTGACTATTACGTTCCGGCCTTGAATGCTAATGCGATCGCCCGGCAGCCCGATAACTCGTTTGACGTAATTCGTAACTATCGGCCTGTTATTAGGACTCTCATCACGACGGGGATCGTATTTATTGCCCGGATATTTAAAAACGATGATATCGCCACGCCTTATCTCGCGCTGTGGCAGAAACGGCAGCGTCTTGCCCGGCGCAAAAATAAATTTGTTAACCAGGAGATGATCGCCAATGGTTATGGTGTTCTGCATCGACCCGGTCGGAACTTTCACTGCCTGCACTATAAACGTCATCCCAAACAGCGCCATGATGACGGTAACCACTGCCGACTCAAAATACTCCCGCCAGACAGACTTGGGCGGACCGGTTGGCTTGGTTTCCGACTCCGGCGCCGAACCGTGACCGTTGCGATTGAAGACCCGGGAAAAAGCAGACGTTTTCGGAGTCGCTTCCGTCTCAGATACGTTGGTAGAAAGTGGCCGGATGGAAGGATTGCTCATTATCAAGTCATCCTAGATACGTTAGCTGCGGCGGTCAAGTTTGCCCGCTCATTCTCTGTCGTTAGTTTTCATCAAGGCGAGCGCCTCTTTGGCGGCAGCAGCCTCCGCCGTTTTCTTCGAGCGACCTTCCGCGCGTACGCTACCATTGTCCCAGCTTACTTCGACATGGAAAGTGCGGCGATGTGGCGGACCAATCGACTCCACTACTGAATACTTCGGCGCGGGTCGTCGCTCCGCCTGCAGTTTCTCCTGCAGCATTGTTTTGTAGTCAGCTTCAGCCGCGGCACTTGGCGTAACTTTCTGTAGTTCCTCACCGAGCGCCTGCTGAATAAATCGCGTAGCCGCCGGCAATCCACCATCGACAAAAATCGCTCCGGTAAGCGCCTCCAGAACGTCGGCCAGGAGCGCATCTTTGCGACGGCCCCCACTCATCTCCTCGCCTCGGCCAAATCGTAGAAAACTTCCGAGGTTCAAACGCAACGAGGCTTGCGCCAAGGTCGACGCACTAACCAACCGGTGCTTCATTCTCGAAAGTTCACCCTCAGTGCCGGCGGGATAAGCCTTGCAGAGATAGTCAGCCACGACCAACCCCAGCACGGAATCACCAAGGAATTCCAGCGCCTCATTATGGAGTTGACGAGCCTGGTCTTCCGCTCCGGGAGCAACCTGTTCGTGGGCCCAGGAGCGATGCGTGATAGCACGTTCCAGCAGAGCGCGATTTTCGAACTTGTACTCGAGAACGGTTTCCAGGAGGTCGAGATCCGGAAGTGTAATCCCCTGTTTCTTCAAGGTAGGTCCAACTGTAGTAAAGCCGGAAGCGTCGTCAAACTCGGGCGACTGGCTTCCGGCTGTAAACGGTTTAAAACAACGGTGCCGATCTTACGGACGCCGATGGTTGTTTCGCGTCTTCGGTTTGACCGCCGCTTTCGATTTTGCCGTCTCCGCGGAGTTTGTAGTCGTCTTCTGAGTTGTTGTCACCGGCGCCACCGCCCCTGACGTTTTGTTTGCGCCTGGCGCTGCGGTATTGGCTGCCGCAGTTGAACCAACTGCGGTGGTCGAACCATTCGGTGAAGCAGTTGTCGGCGTTGCCGGCGGTAACGTCGTCAATGGAGTTGGCACCGGAGGCAAAGGCTTCGTGAGCACGCTGGCGATGAACTCGTTCATCCCGGCTTCGGAGTCGTTGTTCCGGAATTTGTACCAGGGGCTTAGCGCTTCAGTCCAAGCCTTCTTCTCCGCCTCGTATTTGGCGTCTTTGCTCGCCAGGGCGACGGCGCGCGCATAAGCATCGATCATCCGGTCGACAACTTGACCAATGTTGGCAAGCGCGAGCTTACTCTCTGGTGTCTCGTCTTTCCCGAGAAACTTCGTCTTGTATTCAGCTGAGAGCTTGGGATAGGGACCGGTTTCATAAGCAGCGGCAATGAAATAATATTCCCAAGGCTCTTTCTTCAAATCTGTATCGTACGAAAGTGCCTTGATGAGTTCACGGAGCGACTCTTCTGGATTTGACTTGAGGCTCAACCGTCCAATTCCGTGATGCAGATAAGCCAGGGTGTCTTCCTTGCCTTTGAAAGGAGCCCAGGGCAGTGACTTACCATCGAGGCTTTCCGGCACTTTGCCGGATTCGATCAACTGGATCGCCTTCCTGGAGTAGGTCATCGAGTCAGTATTGAAACTTTCACTCTTGGTAGCCGGTGCTGCCATGTGGAACCCAGAATACCCAAGATCGATTATTACCCTCAGGTTGTCAGGCTCATCGGCGAGGATCTCCTTACCCGAGGCGAAAGCTTCGGCGTACTTTTTGTCGCCATACAGCAAGGGCTGGAATTTTATTCTTCGAGTTTCCTTCTCATAAAGGCCATTCCACTTTTTGAGGTAAGCTGTGTATTGATCTTCTGTCTGCGAACAATTCAAATATTTCTTCGACGCTTCGTAAGCTTTCCCGGTATCGGTAGTTCGCAGCCTGGTAAAGTCATTGTACCAGGCAATCTTAACTTCATCGGTGCACTGTCCCTGGGCTGCTGGCGCGGCCGGTGTTTGCGCTTTTACCTCAATAACATTAGCCAACACTGGTATGAAAGCCAGGGTAGCGTAAGCTGCCAATACCCGAATTGTCTTTTTCATTATTTGTTTCAAAACCTCCAAGCTCTCTCTTTCAGTCGTCCCCTGCTCGGGCAAATATCTCGTTCATCAACCTAGCAAATAACGCGCCACTAAGATGCGGACTGACAAACGCCGGTTGCCGATCTGGGTTGCTATGCTACGGCGCGGTCAGGAGAGAACACAATTTGTAATGGAACCCCAAGAGAACGCCCGCAATATTCCTGCAACTGCCATAGGCTGTCAAGGCAAGAATGTTGGCAACTGGAAGAAAAAAGCGCTTTGCAAAAAGAGTTTGCGCCGGGCTTCGTTTACGGTTTACGACGCTCCGGCGCAAATGGGTTGGCCGAGATTGCAAGTCTCTTGCAACTAGTTCTGGGGATCCTGTGTCCTTCGTGGTCTGTCGTCGGGTTGTGTCGGCGGCGGAACCGAAGACTTCGCTGGTGTAACAGCCTTTTGAGTGTCTGTTTTCTGGGCCGGTGTGTTGATTGGATTCATCACACGTTTGACGTTGGAAGGCGCCGACTCGGGCACCAGCTTATGCGTAGGTGCAGGCGCCGCCGCGGCGTTTGATTCGTCAGTGGCTGCTGCTGCAGTACCGCCTTGATCGGCAATCATGTCGTCGCCCTCTTCAGTGCCGACTTCCTTTTCTTCGTCGTCAGGAGTTGAGGCTATCTGAAGATTTGTCGGAGTGCCGAAGCGATCGTGCAGGTCACGGTAGATTCTTCCGGCCACAGCTGCGGGCAGATGGTGATGGGCGTCAGTTCCACGGGTAATTACTACGACCGCGAGTTTGGGACTAGCCAGAGGCGCATAGGAAGTGAAGAGTCCTACCCAACTGCCGCCGCCGCCGTTACAAGTGCCCGTCTTTCCCGCTACCGTTTGCATGGGATCATATGCCTTACGGCCGGAGCCGTAGTTAACTGAACCGATCATTCCGGGAATCATTCGCTGCAAGACGTTGCCGTCTATATCCAGCTTCCGACGTACCTTGGTTTTGAATTTTGAGTTGTCTTGAGGACTCGGAACTTGCGGCACCAGCAACTTTCCGCCGTTGGCCATTGCCGAAACCAGATTGCCCAACTGCAAAGCAGTTACTTCAAATCCATCCGCATACGAAAACATTCGACGAAGGGTGAAGTTGGGGCTCATTTCCGGCAGGCGGCCGGCAAATTCAAACGGGACATTCGCTCCGGTTTTTTCACCCAGGCCCATTTCGCGCGCGTAGTGGATCATTTTGTCGAAACCGATGCCGGTACCAACGCGCTCAAAGTAGCCATTATCGGAGCGAGCAAGCGCCCCGGTTAGATCCATACGAGAGCGATCTGAGACCAACCCCACCTCTGCCGGTGGAATAATATTTTCTGAGAGGCCGGCGACTCCGGTCACCAGCTTGATCGTCGAGCAGGGTTTGAAGCCTCGTCGCACGCCCCATTCCTGGTTGACTATCGAATAGACTTTTCCAGTCATCGGATCCATTACCACAACGGTACCGGCGTGATTGCCGAGGGCATTGATGGCAACCTGTCGCACCTGGGCATCCTCTCCACTGGTGTTGTCTCGCAAAATCATTCCCTGTACTTCATCGCGCAGGGCCTTATCGAGCGCACGCTGACGAGCAATAGCAGCACGTCGCGCAGCCTCAGCACGGCGTCGTGCTTCAAGGATTTCGCGTCGGCGCTTTGAACCCATTCGTCGCAGCTCAGCAGCGCGTTCGCGCTTACTCAAAGGACGGCCGCGCCTTCGCTCAAGCGACTTCAATAAGGCAGCCTGTTCCCGGGCGCTCTGAGCGCGCTCGCGTCTGATGTCTCTTCGCGATAAGCGCGCCGACCCGCGGGATTTGCCACCGCGCCTTGAGTCTCTAGCCGAAAGACGCTCGCGACGGTTAGAGCGCCGATCTCTGGCGGAAAGTTTTTTGCTTTTCTCAGCACGCGAGGAACCGCGGCGGCTGTCTTTTGCGGGACGCTTCTTGGCAGCGTCTGCCATCTGCAAGGGGAGAACAAGAAGGACAATTAATATAAATGCGGAAATAAGATTTCGGGGATACGAATTACTCAAAGTCATCAGGGGTCTATTACCTTTCTACGGGTTTGGTCTGGCTCGGCTGTATTAGCCTCGCGGAAAAATCTACGCCGTGTAACACATCGGGAAAGGCCTGGGAAACGCCGATTCTCAAATGCAAAAACCTTTTTGGCAATCCTGAGAGTCAAACGCTCTCATAAAAAAACCCTTGTTTTCTTATGGACCTGAGGGTCCTCTACTTGAGGTGGGAGAATTCCCGAATTTGGCGGTCCCTGGGGACATTGATTCGAGACCGCCGCGACTATACCATCTGAAATCACGAGGAACAATACAAAAGTAATCTTTTGTACACAACTAGTCAGATTGCAATCTTTCTGTTCTTTCTTAGTACAGAAATACCGAATGATGACAACGATCCAGCTGTTATTCTCCCTCAAACTATTATGAGGACTCCGCAAATCTTCAATAGCTTTCGCGCGCGCCTGGTGCTTTTACTGGTTGTGCTGCTCGGATTGACGCTTGGTGTTCAGTACTACGTAAACCTCCAATCGGTGAAGCGAAACGCCCACATGCTGGTTGAGCAGGAGCAGGCGATCATGGCCGGCGTAGCGCTGGGTGTTAACAGCATCTCCAGCAACAAGTATCTCTATCAAATTAGAAGCACCGTACGTGAACCAGTTCTTGATGAGCCGAATGGACGCGTCCGTAACGTGCTCGTCGTAGACAGCAGCGGAAATGTTTTGGACAGCTTGAGTAAGGACTACGCGCCTGGGAAGAACGCCGACGACAGCCCCAGTTATTATCATACAATTTCCGAGGTAGCCTTGCCGCCGTTGCGAAGCGCCGTCGAACTGCCCGACGAGGGCCAACAACTTCCCGGATGGTTGACTGCGTTGCGCACACAATCTGGCGAGCCAGGCGCGTTTTACTTTCCCGTGGGAACCCAACAAGGACGTCTGTACATAATCGTTGTGCTTGGTTCAGCACGGACATTGCAGAGTATTCTCGAACGCCAGGCCTCTCGCTCGGCTCAATACACGCTCCTGTTGTTGCTCGCGACGACGTTGGTCACGGGGCTGTTCGTCTGGCGCTTTACGCGGCCGGTCAAACGTTTGTCGGTTGCGGCCCAGCGCGTGGCCACCGGCGACTTCGACGTTCGCGTGCCGACAGATCGTAACGATGAAATGGGAGCACTGGCTGTCGCGTTCAACGATATGACTGCAAAGCTGGGAAGCTTGCGCGAGTTGGAAACGAAGCTTCATCAAGTGGAGAAGGCGGCGGTAGTGGGGCGTCTGGCTGCGGCCATTGCTCATGAGATCCGAAACCCTTTGAACTACATCAATCTCACTTTGGATCACCTGCGATCCTCCTTCGCTCCGGAAGACCCGGCGAAGCGTGAAACTTTCGAGCGCCTGGCAAATCAACTCAAATCAGAAGTGCAGCGAATCAATCGCCACATCACGGATTTTCTGAAATACTCCCGGCCGTCCGCACTTGAGCTCGAAGCTCTCGATCTGCGTGTGCAAGCGGAAGATGCCTTGCGCGTTATTGCCGGACAGGCCGCTGAGCGAGGGGTTGACACCGTTCTGGAAGCTGACGCCAAACTGCCCCTGGTGGTAGCCGATAAGGATTCCCTGCGGTCAGTTTTTACGAACCTGCTGATCAACAGTCTCGAAGCCATAGATGGCGGCGGGGGAACTGTTGGGATTAAGCTAATGTCCGAAACAAGTGACAGCGCGCGGGTTGAGATCAGAGATACAGGACGAGGAATTGCGACTGACGACATTGCCAAGATCTTCGAGCCTTACTTTTCAACCAAAGAAACGGGTACGGGCCTTGGACTTGCCATTGTCAAAAAAGCAATTGATGATCACGGTGGTTCAATCAGCGTGAGTTCAAAACTGGGCAGCGGCACGACATTCGTGATCGTTCTGCCGGTAAAACAGAGGACGAAGGAGGAAAGGATGAGGGATGAAGGATGAGGGGTGAATAAGGGCGTGGCTCCACAATCGGTCTTATTCATCCTTCATCCTTCATACTTCATCCTTCACTGTTATGGCTCGTAAAACCATACTCGTAGTAGACGACGAAAAATCGCAGCGTGAAATCCTCGAGATGATTTTGTCCGGGGAAGGCTATGACGTTACCACGGCCTCATCAGGCGAGGCCGCCATCAAGTTTGCCAAGGACCGGCGATTCGATCTTGCCCTGACGGATCTCATGATGACCGGCATGGACGGTATCGAGTTGCTGCAACACCTGCTCGGCCTTGATTCATCGATAATCGTTATTCTTCTAACAGCCCACGGATCTATTGAGTCGGCCAAGGAAGCTTTGCGCCGGGGCGCCTTTGACTATCTCGAGAAGCCATACGACAAGACAGCGCTCCTGGAAACAATCAATCGGGCGCTCAAGAAGCTGGACGCTCTCGATACAGAAATCGTCTCCGCCTCGCCCAATATGGAGTCGGTCAAGCGGATGATACTTAAGGTCGCTCGCTCTAACTCGACGGTACTTATTCGCGGCGAGTCCGGCACTGGTAAGGAGTTGATCGCCCGTGCGACTCACAATCAGTCGCCGCGCGCGCAGGAGATGTTTCAGGCAGTCAACTGTGCGGCCATAAATGAGAATCTGCTGGAGTCGGAATTGTTCGGTCACGAAAAGGGTTCATTCACCGGCGCCCACGCCGAGAAGAAAGGGCTCTTTGAAATTGCCGACCGTGGCACGCTCTTCCTCGACGAGATTGCTGAGCTCGACGTTGCCATGCAGGCCAAGCTCCTCCGTGCCCTGCAGGAACGCAAAATCAGACGCGTGGGAGGCACTCATGAGATCAGTGTTGACGTGCGCGTGATTGCCGCGACGAACCGCGACCTTCGCGCCATGGTTACAGATGGCAGGTTTCGCGACGACCTTTATTACAGAATCAACGTGCTTTCAGTCGATGTTCCGCCGCTGCGTGAACGCCGCGAAGATATTCCGGTCCTTATCGACTACTTCGTGAAGAAGCACACCCGCAATACTTCGCGCCTGGTGCGCGGGCTGACCCCGGAAACGCGCAAGCTGATGATGGATTACAGCTGGCCGGGCAACGTGCGGCAACTCGAGTCGGCAATTGAGCGCGCCATTCTCCTTTGCGAGGGCGATCAAATAACAGTGGAGGATCTGCCGCTTGAGGTGCGTCAGGAATCCCGGCCGGTCGCGGAAGGCGCGTTTAAGCTGCCGCCGGAAGGTATCAGTTTTGAGGACGTCGAACGCGACCTCATCATGCAGGCGATGGAACAAACTGACTACAACATCACAAAATCCGCCAAGCTCCTGGGTCTGACTTTTCGCACGTTGCAATACCGGCTCGAGAAGTTTGGTATTAAAAAACCGGACGGGAATAAAGAGTCGGATCAAGGTTAACACTGGATTACGAGGAATAATCGGAACCAACCGCAAGCATGAGTTGTTTTGCCGTTCATATGATGTTACCCGACAACACCAGCTTTGAACGGAGGCTCTCCCAATGAAACTCGCCAAGGTCTTCACACTTCTAATCTCTCTCTCCATACTTTGCGGTTGCGAAAAAATGGGGTCTTCGCAGAGGGGCGCGAGGCTCAATTCCGCCGAGGGGCTTGCCGCTAAGCAAATTGCGGCTAACGAGGAATACAAGACAAACACCCAGGTCTCGCTTCAGCAAGCCGATCAGTCTCAGTCGATGGCTGAGGCTGCTAATCGAAAGATTCTCCGGAATGGGGATGTCACACTTGAGGTTTCCAGCCCCGAAGCTGCGGAACGCCAGATCACTTCGATTGCGGATGCGCTTGGCGGGTTCGTAGTTACTTCTGAATCAAAACAGCATGACACCGGCGACCCTGCGAAGCAGTACCTCGAAGTGAATCTGGTTATTCGGGTACCAGCGGCCCAATTCGAGACTGCCTTCAAGCAGATCCTCAGCACCGCGAGCCGTGTGATTCAGCAGAAGCAAACTGGCCAGGACGTAACCGAGGAGTTCATTGATCTCGAAGCGCGGATCAAAACGCAGAAGGCGCTGGAGGTTCAGTTTCTCGAGATTATGAAACAGGCGACCAAAGTGCCTGACGCGCTCGAGGTACAGCGCCAGATCGCCGAAGTCAGGACTGAGATTGAGAAGCTTGAAGGACGTAAGCGGTTTCTGGAAAATCGCGCCAGCCTGTCGACCATCACGGTCAATCTGCAGTCGCCGGCACCTATTGCCGTTAATACTTCCGGATTCCGCAGGAGCGTCCGGGAAGCCGTGAGTGACGGCGTGGACCTCACAATAGGAATAGTCTTGTTTCTGATCCGCTTCGTGATTGTGATGATTCCAATTTTTCTTTTGCTTATTCTTCCCTTGGGCCTGCTGGTGCGTTTCTTCTGGCGTCGAACCAGAACATCGCTTTGGTCTCGCAAACCGGGACCTTATTCACAGCCGCCTCCTCCGGATGAACAAGTAGATTCACAGCCGGGCTAAAAGCTAAACCGCTAAACAATATGATGACACATTCCACTCGCACTTTATTTACTTGTCTAACAGTGATGTTCGTCAGTGCAGCTTGCTCGAAGCCTCCATCGGCTGTGCCGAACTCGGCTTCTGAATCAGCAAACGGCCCGGCGGCGTCGCCTGCCGCTCAACGAATTACCTCCGAGGGCGTAGTAAAGGCCGCAGCCCAACGCGTCGAGATTCCGGCGGGCGGCTCAGCAGAAGCCACTGTGCGACTGACCATCCAAAGCGGCTACCACGTTAATGCAAATCCGCCGACCTTCCCTTACCTGAAAGCAACCGCGTTGGAGATTTCGCCGGCGGACGGAGTTTCTGTTGCCTTTGTCACTTATCCAAAAGCGGTGAACAAGAAATTTGCCTTCGCGGAACAAGCCCTCTCAGTTTACGAGGGCGAAACGGACCTCAAGGCAACGCTGAAAAGCGACCAGACGGCAAAAAAAGGTGAACGATCCATTCCTGCTCGTTTGCGCATCCAAGCGTGCGACGATCAGGTTTGTTATCCACCGGGAACGGTCGAACTGGCGATTCCGGTAAACGTTAAATAGTCGTCACGCGAACATTCGTGAAAATTTTTTGGATGATTGTCGCTGCGGTCGCCATTGTGATGGCCGGCGTTTTTCTGTGGCGGCGAGACTTCGACACCGCCTTTGTAATAGCAGCGCTCGGAATGGTGGCCTGGTTTCTTAATTACCGCGCCCAAATGAAAGAAATTACCGCCGCCGCAGACCTTGCGGAAAAGAACAATCGGTATGAAGAAGAAGCTTATGAAGACCTGGACGATGACTAAGGAAACTGGATTTCGAAAGCTCGCGTTTGCTCTGGTGCTGGTAGCCGGGTTCTGCCTGACAACGGATCTAGCGCGCGCTTCAGATGAAAGCGATGTGCGCAATGTCGTCCAACAGGTGTTTCAGCAGTTGCAGTCGAGAGACTTTGGTTCAGTCTACGATTCCCTGCCGGCATCGACTCGCACGCGCACTTCGCGTGATCGCTTCACGAGTGCTTTGAAGCGATCTCAGGATCGCTACATTCTGGATCGCATTAATATTGGAGCAGTACGAGTCTCGGGCAACCTGGCTGTCGCGGATACGGAACTTTATGGACGACTCGCCAAACCTATCGAAGCTGAGGGCAAGATAGTAGTGCAGCAGTATCTGGTACGCGAGGACGGCAAGTGGCGCGTGGCGACGGGTGATAACGCCACCATTCAGCGCTTTTTGAAAGCGAACCCCACCTTCGCGCGCAAGTTTCCTATTCGCCAGCCGCGCATCTACATGAAACAAAACGGTAAGTGGGTGTTGTTCAACCTCGGAAACAGACAGTGATGAGTAATGAGTGATGAGTAGCATCAGACGACTCATCACTCATTACATATCACTGTTTTTCAGCTTAACGCCAACAGATCGTCAAACGACAACTGTGAGTCGTCAACCGGCTCTGTGAATTCACCATGGCGAATCCTGGAACGAGGCACGTCCAGCGCTTCACGCACAGCGTCGAGATGGAAGCGGATTAGATGGGGCGTGACACGAACGGAAGGAATGCGTCGCTTGCGCGCAAGCCGGCGCACCGTTGACTCGCTAACCTGCAACACTTTCGCAAGCTGGCGAGCAGTAAGAAACTCCTCACGCTCTTCCATGACTGGAATAGTAAATCCGAGAATAGCGAATCGTAAAGTAAATCCCGAATAGTAGAACACTAAACGAATTCAAAACCGCGTAGTGGCGCAATCTTGCTTTGTTCTCTCATTAACACCGGCTTTAGCCCGGTGATCTAGAGCCATACAGAACCGGAAACCGTTTAAGCGGTTTCACATTTTCCGCCTACCTTGGCCACCGGGCTAAAGCCGCGGTGTTAATGAAAGTGATCAAACTGGCGAGCGCGAAGGAGGGCTGATCCGTGCCCGATCTACTGTTTACCGTTTTCAGCAGGCTTGATCGACAGGGCTACACGGTAGATTGCGGCGCCATCAATTTCTATATCTTTGCTGACCGGATCGCCACCGTTTGGCTTGGCGGTAATGCGGTATTTGGCAACCTCAGGTGAGAGCCGGAAAACGAAGGAGCCAATCTCATTTGTGACCCGGCCGTCAATCTTTCTCGACGTGCCGTCGCCCGCAATCCTTGCCAACTCGATGCGTACATTGGGGACGCTGCGATCATTTTGGTTGAAGACGCTGCCCCGAATAAAAGCGATTGAGCCTTCGTCAATCGAAAGCACCAAACGATCACCAAGCGATCGAGTTTTGCCCGCTTTCACTTCGACGTCCTCAAGGCTGCCAACGCTGAGTCCCGGTTTGCGCAAGGTCACGCCGTAGCGCCCCGGCGCCAGACGCGGCACTAAAAACTCGCCATTCTTGTCGGTAACTCCGCGCGCCACCTCGCGTTCGCCCTGCCTGACAATGACGGTAACGCCACCTGGTGTCCCGGTTTCAACCTTCACCTTGCCCTTAATGCCTCCGGTTGCCCTGGTTGAAGGCTCTTGAGCAAATCCGCTGATCGCCAGGAGTCCCAGCAGACAAGCCATTACAAGGTTCAAATTTCTATTCATTGCCCAAATGATATCACCGCTTCGATTTTAATGTGTCAGCCACGAGGACAATATCCGCAAACCGGGGACCGCATTAATTGATGCCGGGAAACTCCTTGCCTGTTGTCTTCGTATCTGGTTCTGGCTCCAGAGGAGCCAAATATCTATAGACTTGCGGCCAACCACCGTTTTGCCGCTCCAGCGCAGCGCAATGTTACCGGTGGATGAATACGTCGAAACATACATTTCGCTCCACTGGAGCTAAGAACCTTATATAGATCCGGAAGGGCTATAAACATTCGGTCCCTACGGGACTCTTGGCGACGCCAGATGTGGCTCGTATAATTCGTGCGAAGGATTTCTCCCCAGTCGATCCAATCCAAAATGAAATTCGCTCATCAATCAAGCAAGCTGCTCGCCTTATTGTATGTTGTCATATTTTTCGGCGCCGCAACTTTGCCCCCCGGCTTCGCGCAGGAAACTGACCCTTCCAAGGCGCAACGACCGCGACAAGTTTTGCCGAAAGATGACCAGGAACCCGACGAGGTGTTGAAGGTCGATACGGATCTCGTTTCTCTTGATGTATTCGCAACCGACGCCGAGGGCCGTCCCGTTCGCAATCTGAAACAGGGTGACTTCAAGATTTTCCTCGACAACGTCGAGCAACCGCTCGCCTTCTTCCAGGTGGAGCGACGCAGCGGTGAACCGCGGCCACTGGCGGTGGTATTCGCGCTCGATATATCCGGCAGCATGACCGCGGAAGAGATGGAACGTCTGCGCGGCGCGCTTCACGCATTTTCCACCCAGCTCTCCGGCCACCCGGCGCTATACGCAGTCATGGCTTTCGGCATGAATGTAAAAGTCCTACAGAAGTTTTCTTCTGAAACCGATAAATTGGACAAAGCCTTCGACCGCATGGCGCGTGAGCCGAATGGAATGTCAACTCATACCTATGATGCGGTTGACGATGCCGTGCGCATGCTGGTGCGTCACGCACCTCGCACGCGCGAGCGGCGGCTGATGAAGCGTGCGGTGCTGGTGGTTACGGATGGTTTCCCGGTAGGTGACACCGTCTCACCGAAAACTGTCATAGAGCGTGCGAACGCCGCCGATGCCAGCATCTACGTGGTAACCCTGCCTTCCTACTCACGAGTGTTGGCTTCTGCGGCGCAAGCTCCACTGCCGACGCCGCTGGACGTTAGTGGTCTGGCAGAGTTGACAGGCGGACGAAGTGTTTACGCAGACGAGAATAACTACGAACCGTTATTTCGCGCTCTGGCTGAAGAGGTTACTTCCGCTTATGTGCTGGCATTTTATCCCCCCGAGCAGAAACGTCGGGATGGGGAGTTTCATAACATCAGGGTTGAGGGCCCAGGCGGTTTGATGCTGAGGCAGAGTCGTCCAGGTTTTCAGGCGGGAAAGAACAGAAGGCAGTAGGCAGAAAGCAGTAGGCAGAAAGCAAAACCCCTCAGGATTGGGATTTGCTTTCTGCCTATTGCTTTCTGCCTACTGTCTCCTGCCTACTGTTACTCAGAATTCATCGTCTTCATCGTCGTCGTCCAGGTCGTCTTCTTCCACAATATCCAGCTCTACCGGATCGAGTCCGACCACCTCGAGCTCGACACCGCATTCTTCACAGGAAACGCTTTCACCTTTATCCGTGTCCGTATCCACATGGACATCCGCATCACATTCGGGACATGTTCCAGTCGGCACTTCTTTACCTCCAACAAGATTTTGCTAAGCAGCGATACATCCGAAGCAATGCGATGATCCTGCCCCACGTTTTGAGTGTCTGGCAACAATCTACCCGTGCCTGTCAGTTTTTGCAATACTCTTTTTCCTTGCCGTTTTGGCCTCGTAGGACAGGCATTAGTGCCGATATATTTGACCCAAAAAACACAGACAAGAATCTGTGTCCCATAGGGCAAACTTTCGCACTAAGACCTTAGACAAAGTCAGAACCGGGAGTGCCGAAAGAGCGGGGGCAAGCCCGCCTTCCTTACCGCACGTAGTTAACGCTGAATCACGATCCCAACTCCAGGGTTCCAAAGTTCAACTCAAAACACTTGCAGTAAGGAAGGCGGGCTTGCCCCCGCTCTTGGCGCGCTCCCGGTTCCGACTTTGTCGACCCACAGTGGGTGCCGATCCCCAGGTTCTCCCATCTCCCTTTTCACTGTGGCCTTCCACAGTCGCTCCGTCAGTACCAAACGCTGAGCCTGTACGTGATAACATGGCCGCCGACTGATTAACGCCGCCTCGAAAACTTAATAGCCAAGGCTAATAATTCCCCCATGCTCGCGTTTATTAAACGACGACAGTTCGGCTTCGCATTACTGGCTTGCTTCGTTCTGGTGCTCCTGGGTTCCTACTTCTCGCTCGCTCGAAATCAGAGAAGCAGACTTCAATCCGCCGGCCCGGTCTCTCTTGAAAACCACCACGCAAGCAATCATGCCTCAGCGCCTTCCGCTTCTTTAGACTCAGATAACGACGGCATCCCTGATACGGCTGAATTACAAAGCTATATGGACCGCGAGAACTTTCGCCGCTGGTTCACGCTAATTGCTGAAGGTCAGTTTTACCAGCTGAGTGAACAGTGGAACGCAGAACAAAGAGACTGCGCCGGTCTGGTGCGATTTGCCTGGCGCGAGAGCCTGCGACATCACGATCGCGCCTGGCTGCAAAAGATGGGGCCGGCGTACAGCCCGGTCGCACCCGACGTTGCACGCTACTCGCTCGAGCAGGGCCCACTCGGAGAAAAACTCTTCCGCACTGGCTTTGGCTCCTACAAAGACGGCGAGCTGTCTAATGGGACGTTCTCGGAGTTTGCAGACGCACGCAGTCTCAAGAGTTTCAACGCCAAATTCATCAGCCGTGATCGCCGCGTGGCCCAACCTGGTGATTTGCTTTTTTTCTATCAACCCTGGGTACAGAAGTTTCCCTACCACGTGATGATTTTTCTGGGTGACGCACAAATGGGTGGCAACCAGGCCAGCGACTGGGTGGTTTATCACACCGGTTCCTCGCCATCGGACGCAGGCACTGTGAAGAAGGTTGAACTCTCGGTTCTGGATCAGCACCCCAACAAACGCTGGCGGCCGGTTGAAAGTAATTCCAACTTTCTCGGCTTCTATAGATTGAAAATACTCGAATGACACACTTGTCGACTGGCCCCAAGGAGGCTAAGCCGTGTTTGAAATGAACTCTCGTTCTTATCGCGTTCTAACTACTTCTTTGATTTACCTGGTGGCGATCGCGGCTGCCCTGACAGTCGCGACCTTGCGTTCGCGAGCAAAGCCGAAGTCCGCGCCGCCCGCCCCCGCTTATCTCGAAAAGCGATTGCCATCCGACAAGCCCTTCTTTTCACTCTCCACACATCGCACCTATGGCAGCAGTGATAACGCACGCTTGTGGGTCGACTACCAGGGAGTTGATCATCTGGACTTTCGCGTTTACCAGGTAAAGGATCCGCGAAAGTTTTTCACCGGACTCAAAGACCCTCATCAGATGGGAGAGCGTGAAGAAGCGGAAGTGGCCAGCACCTTGCCACACCGCGAATCATTTCTCGAGAAAGTGCGCAATCTGAAGCGTTGGGCCTACACCGGCATTCAGGGCTTCGTGCGCGGTCAATTGCGGCGCGATTCGCGCGAGGCCTTCAACCACAAGTTTCGTAAAGAGGCGGATATCATTCGCACGCCGTTGAATGTTTCCGACTATGCTCGCGTGCCCTTGCTGAATCCGGATCTGCTCGTTAGTAGTTGGCGCGAGCCTTTGCCGCCACTGGAAAACGCCTACGATCAACGCATGATCCCGCTGGGGAAAAAAACTCCCGGAGTTTATCTCGTGGAAGCGGTTGAAAACGATCTGCGCGCTTACACGGTGGTAGTGGTTACCGATTTGACAATGATCGATAAGACCACTCGCGATGGCGAGCTGCTGGTTTACACGGTCGATCGCAAAACCGGCGAGCCGCGTCCGGGAGCGCAAGTCGAAATCGTAAGAGAGCAAAAGACCGTTGCCAGCGGCGTCACTGACGGTCAGGGAATTCTTAGAACTAAGATCGAAAAGAAGAAGCCGGCAGCCAAAGCCGGTGACGGAGGCGGCGATGAAGAAGGCGCTGCCGAAGAAGCGGATGCCGAGCCTGATGAGACTGATTCCCAATCACTGCTGATCCTCGCCAAACAGAGTAGCAACTTTGCCATATCCGATCTGGGTTCAATGTTTTATGGTTACGAGGACTACGAGGAAGGCGGAGGCGGAGAAAACCTTAAGGCCTATATCTATACTGACCGCCCGGTCTACCGTCCCACTCACAAAGTTAATTTCAAAGGGATCATTCGGTCCATCGATGCAAACGGCGCCTACAAACCTGTCTCGGACAACACTGTGAATGTCACGGTGGAGGATCCGAATGGCGCCAACATTCTCACCAAAGAGCTTCCAATATCTCCGCGCGGCACGTTCAGCGGCGATGTAGACATCGCCGAAGAGGCGCCACTCGGCAGCTACCGCATCGCGGCTGAAGTCGAAAGCGGTTCGGCAAGCGGCAGCTTCGAAGTCGCGGAATATAAAAAACCTGAATACAAAGTGACCATCTCAGTTCCCGGAAAATTTGTGCAGACCGGCCAGAAAGCTAACTTTTCCATCGACGCCCGTTATTTCTTTGGCGCCCCGGTCGCAAATGCCGAAGTGAAGTATTACATCTACCGCTCGCGATACTACGCGTGGTTTGGCCAGGGAGATACTGACGAAACAACCGACGAGTCGGAAACCGAAGACGAGTACTCGCAGTTTTATCGCGGTGGCGACGACATGGTCCAGGAGAGCGAAGGAACGCTCGACGCGCGCGGCCACCTGAATGTTGACTTCCCCGTTCCCCAGGCCGATGAAACTGACACGTCAGACTACAGCTATCGTCTCGAAGCACAGGTCACGGATTCAGCCCGACGGACAATCGACGGCGCCGGCAGCTTTGTTGCTACTCGTGGCACCGTCGTCGCCAATGCTGATCCCGATCGTTATGTTTATAACAAAGGGGACCTGGCTAAGATTCGGGTTACGACCACTGACTACGATGGCCATCCAGTCGGAGCGCCGGTGCAGCTTCAGTTTGTCGAGCGCACCTGGACCAAAAAACCGAAACCGGAGGATGCCGATGAGTCTTACTATCCGGAGTATGAAATGCATGAGCGGCCGATACTCTACGCAGACGTGCAAACCGACTCACAAGGCCAGGCCAACTACAATTACACCACCACTGAAGCCGGCAACATCTCGATCAAGACCGTGACTTGGGAAAACGGTCGACCCGTGCCCACCATCGGCGGGTATCTCTGGGTAACTGATCGCCAGTATCCCTGGAATGAATCTTCCTTTTATAGTGAAGACTACACCGCTATCAAACTCGTGCCGGACAAGAAGTCGTACAAACCCGGCGAGACTGCCCACGTGTTGGCGATCCTGCCGACAGACAATGCGCACTTACTCGTAAGCACGGAACTGAACAAAGTGATGACTGTCCAGCATGTCAGTTCAGCCGGCAGATCAATTGTTCTCGATGTTCCCATTCAAGCCAGTTACGCTCCGAACATTTTTCTTAACGTCTCATACGTTAAGGGCGGCGATATGTACACGAGCGACCAGCGCCTGATCGTGCCAGCGCGCGATAAGATGCTCAACCTCGAAATCATTTCGAACAAGAAAGAGTACAAGCCGCGCGAGGCGGCGTCGTACACAATCCTGGCGCGCAATGCCGAAGGCGCACCAGTGTCAGGCGCCGAAGTGAGCCTCGGCGTGGTCGATGAAGCGATCTACAGCGTCTCGCCAGATTATTCCGGCAACATCAAGAGCGAGTTTTATGGCCTGCGTTACAGCAGCGTCGAGACGCATCTCTCGATTAACTATTCGTTCACGGGTTTCGCCGGCGACAAACCAATCGATCTCGCCAAAAACAAGTCGACCTACCAACTTGCCGACTTCAAGAATGAAGGTGATCTGGTTCAACCTACTATCAGGAAAAACTTCAAAGACACCGCCTTCTGGCAACCCGACGTGGTGACAGGCGCAGACGGCAAAGCCACGGTCAAAGTTAACTTGCCCGATAATCTGACCACCTGGCGTGCCACCGCACGTGGCGTAACGGCTGATACCAAAGTCGGCGCGACAAAGTACAAAGTGGTCGCTCGCAAGGACGTAATAATGCGACTGGAAACGCCGCGCTTCGTCACGCAAGGCGACACAGTCACGCTTTCAGGAATCGTCCACAACTATCTGAATGCGGACAAGGCAACGCAGATATCTCTGGAAGTTGACGGCGCGCAATTACAAAACTCCGGAAAACAAACCGTCACCATCACTAAGCAAGGCGAGCATCGCATCGACTGGCAGATCTCGGCTCCGAATGCCGGCGAAATAAAACTGCTGGCTAAGGCTTTAACTGATACCGAATCAGACGCGGTCGAATTGCCCTTGACGGTAGTGCCGCGCGGTTTGCACCAGGTAAAAAATGAGTCGACCTCGTTTTCCGACGAGAATGCCGAGAAGACTTTCTCGATGAACTTGCCGCCCAACGCTGATGCGCGCGCGCGTAGTTTTAAAATCGAAGTTGCGCCTTCTATCGCCGGCACGTTGTTTGGCGCTTTGGACTACCTGACCACCTATCCATATGGCTGCACCGAGCAGACCATGTCGAGTTTTCTTCCCAACGTGATCGTTACCCAGGCTTTGAAAAACGTGAAGACGTCGTCAATAAAAGACTCAAACGATCTGCCGAAGAAAGTTCAGAAAGGAATGGACCGCTTATACGCCTACCAGCACAACGACGGCGGTTGGGGCTGGTGGAAAGACGATCAGAGCGATCCCTTCATGACTGCTTATGTGGTAAGCGGTCTGACACTGGCAAAGCAGAACGGTTACGAACCGGACGACAATCGGATCGCCAGTGGTCGCGAGAAATTGAAACAAATGCTCGATTCGGGCACTACTGAAGCTGGCACGCAGATCGACCTGGAGACGCGCGCGTTCATGGTTTACGCGCTCGAGGAAAGCGGTGGCGGCGATGGCCATTACGTTGAAAAGATCGTCAGCGAACGCGGAAACCTGCAGCCGTATGGACGCGCGCTGCTCGCCTTAACCCTGAAGCAACGCAAGGACGACAAACGCGCGCGCGATGTCGCTGCCGAAATTGAAAGGACGGTCTCGGCCGATGATTTCTCCGCTTACTGGTCCTCAAGCCGCAAGCCCATGCTCGACTTTGCCGAAACAAACGACACGGAAGCAACCGCGTTGTCTCTTAAGGCGCTCGCTCGTATCAAGCCTGACAGTCCAGTTCTGGCCAAGGTCGCGCGCTGGCTGGTTTCGAACCGCCCCAGCGGTTACTACTGGAATTCAACCAAGGACACCGCGTTCGCAATCCTCGGACTCATCGACTATCTGAAGGTTAGCCGGGAACTTTCGCCGGATTACGACGTCGAAGTTTACCTGAACGGCGAAAACGTCCTGACCCAGCACGTATCGTCGGCAGCCGCTTCGCAAACGTTCTCCGTCTACCGCAAAGCAAACGATGTCGCCGGAACTAATGACATTCGCATCGTCAAGCGCGGCAAGGGCGTGGTTTATTTTTCGTCATCGCTTGACTACTACACTGGCGAAGACGAAGTCGCTGCGCGAGGCTCCGCCGATCTGAACCTCACCAGGGAATACCTGCGGCTCAGCGTTGTCGAAGACGGCTACAAACTGAAGTGGAAGACTGAACCATTGAGCGGTGAGGTTCATTCCGGGGATATGCTGGTCGTACGGCTGACCCTTAACGGTTCGAAGGCGCGCCATCTCATGATCGAGGATCCGATTCCTGCTGGAGCGGAACAGGTTGAAAGCGTAGGAAACCTCAACCTCGACTACACCTCCGGACATGACTGGACTGATTGGTACAGCTCGCGTGAGTTTCGCGATAACCGGACGGTGTTCTTCCTCGACTACTTTGATGGCAAGGCTACCTTCCAATATGCAATGCGAGTGCAGATACCGGGACAGTTTCGCGTGGCACCGGCGCGTGCGGAGTTGATGTACCGGTCGTCAACGCAATCAAACACGGCGTCAGGAAAACTGGCGTTTTTGGAAAGAAAGTAAGACTAACCGCCAGGACGCTGAGAACGCCATGGTAGGAAAAGATGTCTGAACAGGAATCGGCCTTGAATAGTGTTTCTAATTCTATTGCTTCCCTGGCGATCTTGGCGCCTTGGCGCCTTGGCGGTTACGCTCGGATTTCTATTGAGGATCACACAATATGTTGACTGAAACATTTCATTCGATCGTCACGGCCACTCGCAACGTTTTTCGAAATTGGCCATCGATGCTGTTAATGGCGGCCGTCTACGCGTCACTCCTCGCTTTGCTTTATCTCCTGGTCGCTATCAGGGAAGCAACCCTGCCCCAGGTGATCCTGACTTTCTTGTTTGCGGTCACCGCTCCCCTGCTCTTCTTCATACTCCAGACAATGATTGCCAGCGGCAGCGCGCGGCAGTTTGCAAAGGAAGATGCCGGCGAGACTGAGCAACTGACTGCAGGCTCTCTCCTAAAAAGATCGCTGACTAGTTTTTGGAAATTGATCTTGATCAGTCTGCCGCTGATCGTTCTTGCGATACTGATCGCCTATCTGCTCGGTCGGGCACAGAATCACTTTGGGCAAAATCTTAACGAGCCGGCGATCTCTACTACGCATCCAATGGCGCAAACGGCTTCGACGCCACCGGCCCGGCCGATCAACTGGAGAGTCGCGCTGTTCTCTACCATTCGTTATCTCGCGTTCGGTCTGGTATTGCCGCTGGCGGCGATCCATTTGTGGCTTGCTACGGTGCGTGATGGACTGATAGGCGCAGTTCGTAAAATTGCGACTCTTCTGTCGCGCGCCTTCGCGCCCCAGTCGGTCCTTATATACATCGCCGGATTTATCGTTTTCGCCGTCGTTCCCTATTTTTTGCTTTTCAGGACTACTCAGTCGCAGCACGCCTGGCTGGAGCTTTCGTTTCTGGTCGCGCGGCTGGTGGTGGTGTTTGCCCTCACGCTGCTTGGCTGGACCATCACCGTACGCGCCCTTGGGCGGTTTTCATCAAGCCCGCAGCCGGAACCGGTGAACGAGGCCGCTTAATGCAGTCGCCGCATTCATTGGCATCCATTACTCAGGGAACCGTGCAGGCAGATGCCGGTACGGCTGAAGTTTCTCTAGCCACTTCGGTACCCGCAGTTCGAAAAAACTGGTTGCCACGTTCGCGTTTGTCTCTCGTTGCCGGCCTCGCTATCTGCGTCGGGGCGTTTGGCGGAATGATCGCTCTAAAACTGGCGCGTCATTCCGGCCTTTCAGCATCCGGCGAGAGGGCAGCTAATGCCGAGTTACTCGATCAGCGCCTGCAACGCGCAGCCACACAAGCACTCGGCGATCGTCGCGGCACCATTATCGTGATGGATCCGCAAACCGGACGCATTCGTGCCATCGTCAATTCGGAAATCGCGTTCCGCGAAAATTTTCCGGTCGGCTCTGCAATAAAACCATTTACCGCTCTGGCTGCCTTGCGGTCCGGCTTAATTGACGAAGACTCGCGCACTCTCTGCCACGAAAAATATTCGCATCACGCCTTTCAGACGACGTGCTCGCATCCTCGCGATCTGCCGCCGCTGAATCCTACAGAGGCCATTGCTTATTCCTGCAACTATTACTTCAGCTCCCTGGGCGAACACCTCAAGGAGACGAGCTTTAGCAGCACGCTCAGCGAATTTGGTTTTGGCAGAAAGAGCGGGGTCAATGCCGGCGGAGAAATAACTGGAGAACTAAGGCGCAGCGATTGGCGTCCGCAAAATGCAATCGGTGAGGGCAACTATCTTCAGGCTAGTCCAATTCAGGTCATCAACGCCTATGTAGCGCTCGTCAATGGCGGCCGGCTCTTCACGCCACAACTCGAAAAGCCGGCAAACTTCGAAGCAGAACTGCGGGCGAACGTCGAAATCAAGGATCGAGACCGGGAACTTATTATCAGGGGCATGCGCGGAGCTGTTCGTTATGGCAGT